>Ga0206982_1149_pt1 | contig 22386 bp, 21 predicted proteins | sample Alteio_BWMinCont_18_FD_153493 | JGI IMG/M metagenome (GOLD analysis project Ga0206982, IMG submission 153493) | Enriched cells from forest soil in Barre Woods Harvard Forest LTER site, Petersham, Massachusetts, United States -... | ecosystem: Environmental > Terrestrial > Soil > Temperate forest >... | reverse complement strand
CCACCGAACAATTCTTCCGCTTTTTTTGAAATAAACTGTGCCAGTGCGCCATAACCAAATAAAAACACAAAAACTCCCAATCCGCCGTAGGACAAATAAGCATCAACAATATAGGCCGGTTTTGCAGAAACATTTGAATATTTGCTTACAACCCCTGCGTCATATACCCGCTGCATGACCAAATCTTCAGTGATCGGTTTAGAGGGCCAAAAAATACGCGGAACGATTGCTATGCCTGATTGAAAAAGCAACTGAGCGCCATAAAAATCAACCTTGGCAGGAGTCGACTCTACAAAATTGGAAAACATGTCAATTTCACTTAGCCGCCCAGTCAAAAAATCCCAGTTAGACTCACCATTATCGCTATTGTTCAGCGTGGCGTCAAGGGCTATCGCCGTGGCGTCCTCTGCTGTCTCCTGCCCGCTCCATGCATTTTGCCTGAAGCTATTCACATAAGATGGTAAAACCAGAAAAAGCAGGATCAACGCTGGACCGAAAATGATTGTAACCAGCTTTTTATAACTTGGATATAGAAACATCCCCAATACCAACACGCTGATGATGATCGGCTCTTTAAAACCAGATACTAGTGCCTGGGAAAAATTGAATATATATAAACAACTACATATCAACGTATTACCCGATTTCTTTAAAGGAATCGCAAAGGCCAGCGCCAATGTTCCCGAGATAAAGCTCAGTGAACTTAATTGAAAATAAAATTGTGAGAGTCCGGGGATCCTTAAAAAAAGAATAGAAACAGGAAAGCTCAATACCGCGATCCTGAGCAACAGATTGGCCAACTTATCGTTCTCAATATAATATTTCGTCTTAACCGGGTAATCCATAAAAAAAAGAATTCCGGAAACAAAGGCAGCATGACCCAGACAATAATAACGTTGACACTCAGCAGTCAGTTCCAATTTTACGGTATCTATTTTAAAATAAGGAGTAAGGTGAAAATTATCGAAACCAATAACATTTAAATAATAAAAAATCGAGGTACAGCACATATAACCTGCGAAAATGATTTGGACGATAAAAAGAGGCCGCATCAGTTGTTCGGCTATAGGGCGATCAGCAGGCAACGGTTTTACCCAGCCTGTTAAGGTAAGAATGAATATCATGAACGACCCCATCCAGGCGATCAAATAAGAAACTCCCGGATCCGACTTAAAAAGCCAAGACAAAGCCCATGGCAAAAAAAGCATCAGATATCTCTCTATAGCATTGTTAGCCATTTTTAACAATATTTATAATCGCCTTAGTTTGATTTTCAAAACTAAATATTTGAATACGCTCTCTCGATAATCCGCCCATTAAACCGAGTTCGTCGCGCCCTTTTTCTACTAATTCCTGTAGTTTAGCATGCAGATCAGCCAATGAATCTGCGGAAAAAACCATACCGGTCTGTCCCTGTTGCACAAGATCAGTTGCGCATCCGACTTTGTTAGATACCAGCACCGGCTTCCCGCTCGCCATGGCTTCATTGACAGCCAGTCCCCATGTTTCCCCTGGACCTCTTGACGGCAGGCAGAACAGGTCGCAAGACTGGTAAATTACCGGCATGACCGTCTGATTTTGAAAGCCGAGAAAATGTACATTGACTGCCTGCCCTGCCGCCGCCTTCAACGATGGCTCCAGCTCGCCGTTTCCGACAAACAATAAATGTGCAGCGTTTGCTCTTAACTGAAGAAAGGCCTCCAATAACAGGTGAGGATCTTTTTTTGACTCAAATTTACCCGCAAATAAGATAAGAACGCTTTCATTACCTATCGATAATGTTTCCCTTAACTGTTTGGACTCACCGGCCCTGCTCAATAAAAAACGCTCATTGTCAATCGCGTGTGGCGCAAACGACAATTGTCTTTCCCGCAGCCCGTAGGCCAGAAAATACCGCTTGCTGTTGATGCCCGTATAGAACGCGTGGTCGACGTGCCGGTAGACCCACCTTAATAGGAGCCCCCGGATGACCGTGCGTAAAAAGGACTGTTGATCGAGCAACGTGGAGTCTCCGCGGAAAAGAACCGGAAGCTTACCTTTAAAATGCCGAAGGACCTGTAGGTGCGCCCGGTAGGACCAGCCATAGACCAGCAGGGCGTCAGGATCAAAAGCGGTTATTTTGGCGATGATATCCGGATTGACAATGCCATTAAAATGATGCGAGCCTGGGTGCTGGGCGGCATTGGGTACCCACTCATAAGGATAACCATCCAGTAACGGCAGATCCCACACCACCTGCTGTTTAAATCCGTGGTCATATTTGCCGGCCCCTGGGGCTCCTGCTGTATAAAAGACCTTTAGTGCTACCCCTGCCGTTAAATGCAACAGCTTAAACACGGGTGCATAATACTGTATAGGATGGGTAACAATAATCGCCAGCCGTCTCATTAAATGCGTTCCCCCATAATTCGAAAATGTGGCGCGCTAGCCGTCCTTTCCCTAACAAACTCCATATCGCGGCAATAAATGGTGTTGTGGCTGCCGTAACTGAGTGAAACTTTCAGTGAGCGCGTAAACGGATCATACTGATAAGCTTGAAAATCCAGCGAAAGCAATAAATCATGGATCGCTTGGTCGTCAAAACCATACCTGGCGCCGCTGCCGTTGAGTTCGATAATGATCGCCTTTACTAAAGGCGAAGCCAGCGTCCGCACCATTCCCTTTAATACCGACATTTCAAAACCCTCCACATCAATTTTAAGTAAAGAGGGAATGCCACCGTCCAGTAGAGAATCTACCGGGACCACCGGCACGATGACCTGCGCACTGCCTGACTCGGCAGCGGTCAACACATGGTTGGTAACATCTTCATCAGCCGAAAAACTGATTTCGCCGGTTTCTGCACCCGCCGCTGCGTTAATAAGACGGGTCCGGTTTTGTAGTGTATTTAGAGCTATATTCTCTGTTAAGTACCCGAACGTCAAACCTAATGGCTCAAGTGCGGTAGTCGTTGCCCCGCAGACGCCCGATGCCAGTATCGTGTAAGATCCAACATTTGCCCCAATATCAAAAAAAACATCTCCTGGGCGGAGAAAATGCAGCAGAAAGCACATGTCTTCAAATTCATGTAATCCGGTATATATATTGCCCGTTAACCCATAGGAGCCTTTTTTTGCATAAAACTGGGTGCCCCCAAGAAAAGTCTTCACTTTAAAGATGTCGGGTGAAATAACACACTGCAGCTGCCAATAAAGAAAACGGTAGATGCTCCTGTAAGGATGCCGGCCGGCTAAAGGATGACCGAAAATAAAATTGAATGTTCTTTTAATTTTTTTCATTTAATACTTTATCAAAAAACGAGCATTGACGCCTGGTCATTTCACGTGCTGAATATTTGGTTATCGCTGATTCGTTGTATTGCGGAACAACGTCGTTGGCCATAAATACATTGGTGATAAAAGATGCGATTCCATTATTGTTCACTTGTCTATAGTCATATGCGGCAGTTAAACCGAATTCTCTTAATACAGACAGGGCCGGGCTATCAGGGTTAAAAACAGCAAGTAATGGCTTTTTTGCCAAAATATAAGGGTAAATTTTCGAAGCGGTATAAGCAGGGTCGTCAGACCCGGGGATAAACAAGGCGTCAGCCTCCTGTAGTGTTGCCAACGCCTGGTAATAGCTGATCCTGTCCGTATGTTCGGTCACGTAATCGGCGACCCCGAATTGTTCCGCAATCGGCAGGATCGTCGCTTTCCCTTGCCCTGCAGGCGCATAACTGGTGCCTATGAAATAAAACCTGATGTTTGCCGCTCCAAAATGTTCCTCCAATAATTTTTTAAATTCAACAAATACCGGCTCAATGGCCCGACGCATATCCAATCCTCCCCGACCTATGTAAACAATATTTTTGAACCCCGGCATCAGCAAGCGCCCCAACCGGTCCCCGTTAGCCCGGGCAACGTCCATATCCGGGGCATAAGCCCCGAAGGTAATTGTTTCTGCCGACACCGCCAGCAGCTCGGGATATCGGCCCCGCAGCGTGGTGATATAAGCTTCCGAAACACTGATAATTCCTGCTGCCTTAGTTATCGAAAATGCTTCCAACAACTTATTTAATCGGTAAGCAAACCAGTATTTAGGCGGTCTTTCCGCCCGCGGCTTATTCTTGTAATATTCCGAATGCCAGGGATCCTGCATGTCAACGACAAAAGGAACGCCAAATTTTCTCCTCCAGTGAGGTCCAAGGCTTATTACCGGAAACTGCGTGGTTGAAAAATAAATAAGATCATACTGCCTGCTTTTCAATAATAAGTCGACCTTTCGCCGGTAATGCCACAACGATCGTATGCCGATACTGCCTAAACCAAATTTTGAAGTTATTTTTTTACTGATCACACCTATTTTATGTATCGTTATGTCGGGGGGCAAGTGCTCCAGCAGCAGCGGATCTAACACCATCTCACACAGCGATTCATGTATCATGACAATTTCCACCTCCCAATCGTTTTCTTTGAAATATGGCAAGCTCATCCGGATCCGTTGCATATCCGCGGCGTTTACCGGTGCAAAATAAGGGGAAATAATCAGCAGTCTCTTTTTCACGGGTGACCCACCATTGATGCAATTAACGATTTAAAATGCAAGCTTTCATTTTCCCAGTTCAGGACATGTTGACCCAATTCATAGTTCAATCGCCTGGTCAATTGGAGTTCATCGCGATTATTTGAATAATACAGTAGTACATCACTGAGCATAACTGGGTCATTTTTTTGATATAACCGACCAATACCAGGGTACTTTGCAAAGAATGTCTGCTGTCCCTGCGTATTGCTGGCGATTACCGCTAGTCCGCATTGTATATACATAAATAATTTATTGGTCAGGCAGATCTCCCGGTTATACGGAATACCTGTTTCAGTTGCCATACCTATGTCAAATTGCCCAACGATATCCACCAATTGATCGTGTGAGACGGGTTCATAAAAAACAAGCATACCGGGTGAAAGACCATGGCCTACAGCAATCTTTTCAAGGTTTGATTTTACCTGGTCACTTGCATTTCCCAACAAGTGCAATTCTGCAGGCACCTTTGCAAGCGCAATGGCCTGGATAACTTCTTCGATACCTCTTCCGCTACCCGTAGTTTGCGAAAACCAGAACAGCTTCAATGGCTGATCCTTTTGGTTACCTGCCCGAAAAGACCTATGGTTCAACGGAAAAGCATTATCAACAACCACGGGATCCAAATATGGATATGCCGTTTTATAATTTTCAGCAATGAGCTGGCTAGCGGCCGTAAAGTAAGCCACCTTTGGAAAATATGCTTCTTCGACATATTTATTGAGTAAGTAAAGCCAGTACGTTTTGTCATCAAACTCAGCAGAATGCATATCCTCCGCATCATACCCCGCCTTACTTGACCAGTGTCTTGCGGCATAAATAGCTGCAGGCAATGCGCCCAGGTTATGTGCAATATACAAGTCGCTCCTATGCCGTTTAGCCATTTGCAGCAACTCCGCATGCGTACGGTTGATAGCACAGGGAGCAAAAAAGTCCCAATGTAGCCACCGGTAAAGCATAGCGCAAACCTTATGGCGGACTCTGGTGTACCAATAGGTAATTTTTGCATGACCTGGATCGCCGCCGGCGCAATAATAAGTTTCCGGATGCCTGCCGACAATTTCTTGATCATATGCCGTGGCCCATCGCTGGTAATAGCTATAAACAACACGGACCTGATAACCCAAACCAATCAATAGCTCCACTTCCTTTACCATACGGGGATTAGTGGTAGGCTGACCAGTCGTAATAAACGTAATTTTTTTCACTTGCTAACTACCCTCTTATATAATGCGATATATTGCCTTCCCAAAACGGCAGCACTGAATTTTTTTTCTACTGACTCCCGGCAAACCCCTCTGTTGAGAGTAGGAAGAGCATAAACGGCACTGATCATCTCCTCAATTGAATCGCATACAAATCCGGTCACTCCGTTTTCCACGACTTCCGGAACTGCTCCTAACCCGAATCCTATAACGGGTGTTCCGCAGGCCAGTGCCTCGGTCATCACGATGCCAAATGGTTCCGCCCATTGGACCGGCATCAGTAAAGCCGCGGCCTCGCCAAGCAATACGCTTTTTTCTACATCATTTACAGCGCCAATGTATTGTATCTGTTTGCCATCGATCCAGGGCTGCACCTTTTCAGCAAAATATTGCTGGTGATGTTGTTCAGCAGGGATATTCCCGGCGATGATCAGTTTTCTCTTTGTCTCAAGGGCGATCTGAATAGCAATAGCGGTACCTTTTTCGTGCTGGATACGTCCTAAAAATACTAATGGGCCATCCGGTTTAACTTGATCTTTGAATTGGTAGTCCCTAGGGTCAACTCCGTTAAATATCGTTTCAACTGTCCCGTAAGGTCTTATCTCTTCCGCGATATGCTCGCTGCAAGCCGTAAAAAACAAAGAACCAGGGTAGGCCAGCCGCATTGCCTTTTTTATCTGTGTCAACGTCGGCGGCAACTGGTAGGAAACGATTTTTGGTATCTTGGCCGGCATTAGCACCGCAATATTACTCATTCGGCCAAAGGTATGTACCAAGTCAAATTTCCTGAATAGAATACTTGACATTCTTAAATTAATACACATCAAATCCATAAACGTATAGAATGCTGATTCACGATAGCTCACCAACCGGCAGCCGGCATGAGAGTCCTTATGCGCGAACAGGACAACCTCGTGACCATCCTGGATCAATTCACGGATAAGCAGGTATACGATACGCTCGATCCCCCCATACTTCTCCGGCGGGACAGGAATCAGGGGGTTGACAATAATAGCGATTTTCAATGATTATGGAATAGTTTGTTCACGAAATAAATATCGGTTAATGGAGAATAGTTTACCGGTTAAAAAAGGACCTGATTTTAGCAGCAGCCTTCCATCCGATCAGGTGTGATAACAGCCGGGTCACTCTTCCTGAAGGAAATGGCAGGCTGGCGCCACCCAGTGATTTAATTTTCAACTCTGCCTTTTGGGTCAAGTCGCTGCTGTGAGGATAAATCGAATAAACGAATAGTTGCCAGATGTTTGCACAAGCCTCCCTCAGTGCAGGTTTCGTACCGTAAACGGCAAGCACCTGATCGACAGCAAGTTCAACTGAACGATAATAAGAATGATCGGCTGCTACTCCTCTTGTACCTGAAAGGCCGGACACACCTGACCTGTAATAAAATAGGGCATCCTGATTAAAAATTATTTTTTTTGCCTGAAGGAAAATACGTGTAAAAAATTCAAAATCGTCATTGAGAGAAAGCTGCTCGTTCCACAAGCCTCCGGCTTCGAGTAGCGCCCGTGGAATAATAGCCCTACCGGGATTAGTCATTGGGTTACCATTTAACCAATAATACCCAATCCACTCCGGGAATGTCATTTCCTCCACTGGGCATTTATTTAAAGCAAAAGTTTCATGGTCAGACCTATAGAACCGCCCCCAGGCAGACAAAACGACGGCATTATCCAGCTCCCGTATCTTACGCATTTGTAGCTCGATAAAGTCGGGGCCAATATAATCGTCAGCATCAAAGAAGATAATAAATTCACCGCTAGCCTGCTGGTATGCCGCATTGCGCGCGGCCGATGCACCAAGGTTCGGCTGATCAATCAAAAACACTCCCGCCCGGATTTTCTCCTTTAGGAGGGTCAACGTTTCATCCGTGGAACCATCGTTAACCAAAATGATTTCAACCGCTTTATAGGTTTGATTAAACAGGCAGTCCATCGTTTCCGCGATAAACCCTGCACAATTATAAGCGGGTATACAGATGGAAACTAAAGGCATTAACGGACCAGTACTTTCCATAGTTCAGTGAAATAAGGTAATTTGGAGAAGTCAACATAGTGATGAAGCACACCGGTTCTATGCTGCGCAACTGCGGGCGAAGGATTGACGAAATAGTCCGTCGCGCTCAACTCCCGGGCGGGGCGGTTCCCAATCAGCATCGCCGATATGGCCTGTTCAAGATAATATGAAGCACCCTCCTGTTCTTCCATTTTTTTTATCCAACTCTCCAAGGCCGTCCAGTCAATAGAACGGCTTCTCAAGCCTATTGCGCCAACGTTGACAAGCCGCCGGAGTCCCGGACCCGCGAGCGATTCCATTAAACGCATGGTATAACCATAGGAATCCGCACAGTCCACCATATGCAGCGGCTGTGCCGGCAGTCTGAGCCATTCGATCATGGCTTTTGGCTCCTCCCAAAACAGCATATCGGAATCCAGGACAAGTTTCCATTCGTTTTCCGCCAGGCAGTGGATATCAGTTAATTTTTTGATATGCGGGTATACCCTACGTTTTTCATGTAATTTGGGAAACAACCGCTCCGGTAGCATGGCTTCCAGTTGCAGGTCGATTTGCTTTGCTGTGATGATCCCTGCCCCGGGGACTTGCCGTCTGATCCGCTCGATCATTGATTGGTTAAATGTCCCGTCATCTATTAAAATAAAGTTAAACCGCTCGGTTGTCACCAGCGACAGCGACCTGATGCAAAACAGGGTCTGGTACAGAAAATCCCTCCCCGTCAGGAAATAAACCGGAAGCCCGGCAGGGTCCGACTGCACCGGAGGCAGCAATTCAGCCGCCTTCGCCATTGCCCTGCTGCCACGCAACATCCGCCGGTAATTCCGGTAGCCGCCAAGTTTTTTATACTTTTTTAAATTGGATTTAGGATGCCGGTATAATACGTTCACCCAATGCTGAAAGATCCTCAATATACCTCAATTTTGAAATTATTCATCCTTCCCCGTTTCTTTTAACACCTTAAGCTCGACATGACCGATACGGGCCGCGATTTCACCATAAGAGCTGTAATATGATCCGAAAATCCACCGGGTAGTTGACAAACAGTAGAGTTCCGCGGCCGCATCAACGATCCCGGCTGTACTGTCGCGCGCAGTGGGAGAAAGTGACGTAATAACCCTATCCCCGAAAAGCGCCACCATATCCCTTTTCACCTGCAGATCATCAGAACAAACAAAAAAGTTTGTTGCCGCCTGTTTAGCCAACGCTTCTTGCATCGCTGACACAAATAACCTGACCGGGCTATATTGAACAGATGGTAAATTATCGGTCTGCCTGATGTGTATCCCGATCGTATATTCGTTGAACTGACGCGCAACCTCGGCAACCCGTAATGCTATTTCCTCTACCGGCTGAAAGCTTTCCAACGCGGATTGATTGTCGCCAAACTCCCGGCAAGTCCTGATATAGATATTTTTGAAGCGATGGGCCACCGCATAAAGGTCAGCGCTTCCGCGCGGTAGCTGTACCGGGAAATCGGCCTCGTCAACACAGAAACTAACGCCGGCCAGACCATTGATCAGCTTCGCCCAAAAACGCAGCAGCGCCGTCTGCTGGTAGTTAGAGCGCAAATAACGGTGCCAAATATTTTTTTTTCTGATCGTGAACAGGTCGCTTTGCTCAAATAAGCAATCGAATGGGCAATTTAATTCATAATTCTCATTCCAGACAATAATCAGCTTGGTCTGCAGCTGCGCCCTGAGCCAGATACCTGATGCAATGACACGCATCCTGTTGCCAAGACCTCCCATTGGTTCCACGATGATCATATGCCCATTACTTTATTCAGGAACAATTCCGCCCCCCTGTCGTGCTGCATGTCACTATTTTTATTGCCCCGTACCACAAAAATATCTTTATGTTTATGCTTCAAATAATTACTCAACGTGGCCGATACCCGACAGACACCCGGCATAACAGGTCCCGCCAACAGCTCCATCCAGCTGCACAAAAACAGGCGCATCGGCGACATGTTTAAGCCAGCAGCCGATCTGCTTTTTGCTTTAGGTTCATAAAAGGCCGTTCAACGAATAGCAGACTCAAGTAGCCCATGATAATCGCCAACAGAAATGACATAGCCAAATAGAGGTAAATATTTAGACTTCCCCGGAATACCTGAAATAATAGTTGCTGCAACGGAAAACTGTAAATATATAGACCGTAGGATACGTCAAACCGCAATTTGCAGGAAAACTTCCCAAAAATATTGATCAATAAAAATGCGATCAGCAAAGGGGAAAGTAAATGGTAGCCGCCAAATTTAAGCAGGACCAGAACAAACAGCGCCAGCAAGATCGTACCTTTTTTATCCAGCGTAAGTTGATCCCTGAACACAAACATCAGAGTGCCAGACAGATAGGCGCTATAAAGCTTTAGCGCCGGCGATAATATCAGTACCGTCGGGCCATAGGTTTTTATAAAATTGAAATTGATGGCAAAAAAAGCTAATACAGCAAACGTCACGAGCAGCAACAATGATTTATTCCGCCCAAACAAACCAAAAAGGCCCATTATTAAAGTAAGTCCATAACATTGCAGTTCCGGAAAGAGACTCCACAGACTTCCATTGATTGACCCCCCGTAGGCGGCTTTATCCAATACACCGCTTATCCCCCACTGCCCGACCCGCAGCCAGAAGTTATGCCGGATGTAAGCAAACGCGCCACCGGGACCGCCAAACTGGAAATGATTGAGTTGGCCGCCGCCTGCCAAATACAGCAGGGGCGCCAGGACCAGCGCCGTAACAATCAGGCATACCCAGAAACCCGGAAATATGCGCAAAATCCGGTGTGCCACAAAAATGAAGCTATTTTTGGCACCTAAATAGCTGGCGGTAATCAGATACCCACTGAGTGTAAAAAAACCCATGACACCAAACTCACCCAGGTCCGTCTGCCCCTTTGATAATGAAGCTAATGGATCAAGCAATTGATATCCCCCAAGCAATATACCGTGGGTAATCAATACACAAATCGCCAATAAGATGCGAAGTAGATCGAAGGCGTTTTTCTTTTCTATCATTTTATAAGTGCGTTATGCCGGAGCCCCCGTTGTGGGGAGACTTATTGCTCCTGATTAACCCTTCAAATAGTCCGCATGCCCCCCGCCATTTAATGTAATGGACTTCACTCCTCCAGGCTTTATAAGAGAACCAGGCGCGTAACTTGCGAAATGGTGCGGTCCAGGCTGGAAACATATGCCATGGATTGATATGATGATGTTCTAAAACCATAATCCACGATTTGTTGGTATCATGACATAAGCGTCCCAGGTATTCTTTTTGCGTACGGCGCGCCGGGATAATATGCCGGAGACTTAAAGCAGGAAAATAACCAACCTTCCAGCCAGCCTGCAATACTTCAAGGATGATGTCATTGTCGCCACCTGAACTCAATGCATCGCCAACCCTGTCCGGCACAGCGTGTTCCTTTTCCTTACTCACGCTGATATACCTGGCAAGGGCGCCTGCCCTTAAAGCCATACCCGCGCCAATCGGCGCCGCATGGGGATATTTACTTTCCCATTGCTCAATAATTGGCTTCTCCCCCAGATCTCTTAACGCGAGGTTTCCGTAGAATTCCGCCGACCATGGTGTTGGAGATCCATCAAAACTGGGAATTGACCTCCCACCTATAGCACCTAAATCCGGATGTTCAGCAAAGATCTGTATAACCCGTTCCAAATAATGTGATTCTAAAATATTATCATCATCAACCAACACAATTAATGCTGCTTGTGCCGATGCAAATCCTTTTAGCCTTGCAAAGGTCAGCCCTTGCTGCCATTCAGAAACAATGATTGCTGCGGGATGCCAGCTAAGATCGATTTCCTGCCTGAAATCTGTCGTTGAATGATTATCGACCAGCACCAACTCCCACTGCTCGCTCGGCAGCGATTGATGCTTCAACGCTTCCAAAGTTTGCCGGAGGTAATCCAGATTGGGGTTATAGGTCGGTAAAATCACAGATAATTTAAACATTGAAAAGCCAGTCCTCCTTTAATTTTTCACCAGACATTTTTAATTGTGAAAGTATGGCCTGCTCAACATCGTCAACAGTGATTAACTCCATACATTTTTTTTGTTGATCGCAGGTGTTGCGCAACCAGCAAGGGGCGCAGGGAACCGCATTATAAAGATTCTCAAAATGCGCATATCCGGATTGATCCGGCCGTTCACGCCCCCCGAAAATGATCACCGAACGGCAGTCGACCGCACTGGCTAGGTGCATCATTAAACCCACCTGGCCAATAAAAAGCATTGAATTTTGAAGGATAGCGGCACTCTCCGCTATCGTGGTTTTCCCTCGCAGGTCAAGTACATTTTCCAGCGGTGGGTCATCTGCTGCTCCCAGCTGGATAAAATGGAAACGCCCGGATAAACGATTGACAATTTCCTGGTGACGCCCGGCTACCCATTCTTTATTTTTCATCGGGATTTTAGCAGCTGCACCGGAGCTGACAATGACGATTTGCCCCGCCAGAAAATATGTTCCGCGAATAGCCGGATCTACATAAAAAACCGGCTTGTTGCGAATTTCCCCCCTGATCCCTAAAGCATCTGCCATCTTCAGCACAATATGCTTGTCGGGAACCTCGTCCGCATCCGTTTCCTCATGATAGATCGTATACTTTAGGCCCACCATTTCAACCTTAAAAAACTTTAAAATGAAAGTAGAAAGCAATGTTTGATAGGGCATTACATATTTAACATCCGGATTACACCGAAATAAGAAAAAATGGTCACTTTTTATCCAAATGTTGTCATAACCCCGATCCCGGAGTGCTTTCACAAGCACCGTTAACAGTAAATTATCGCCCAACGCCGCCCCAAATGAAATAATATGAGATGGCTTTCCATATTTTAATATTTTGAACAACGTTGCAAGTAATGTCCCTAGCCTACCCATGATAACGCTATATTTATTTGATGGAATGCCACCCGATTGTTTTTTTCGCTAAAAACCTTATTTTATCTTTTAACGCGGCACCATGAAAAATCTCTCGTAGCGACGCTGCATTCAATTCGATAAGATCAGCCAGGTAAGCCTGCAGTTTTTGTTGATCATAAACCCCCGCGGTTATATTGGCCCTGATGAGTTTCTTTGCCCATGCAATCAGTTTGGGCATATAATCAGCCGCGAAGATTGCGTTGCCGTAAAACATCTGGTCGTGTATCCTAAGCTCTGTATCGTTCGGAATAATTCCAAGTAAACTTAACTGTTGCCGGATGAGCTCAAATTTGTTGTGTCGTTGACGGGTATTACTTTGATTGGAAACCTGGTGATCTCCTATGCGATAAGCCAGCAGCCGCTCCGGTAAATTGGCCAGTTGGAATTTTTGGGCCAGCGCGACCCATAAGGCGTAGTCTTCACTCGGCTCAATTGCTTCATTGTAGTAAATACCATTTGTGATTAAGGATTCCCTCACAAACATGACCGTAGGATGGCAAATCGCGCAATCGAACAATAAATTGATCTTAACCATTTCCGGGTCTGTTTGACTTACCCAGTTAAAATTTCTGACCTGATCTTTAATGCCGGTAAATTCAAAAAATGTACCACAGAGTACCACGTCTTTGTAAGTGTTCAGAAATTGATGCTGTTTTTCAAATCGTTGCGGCAGGGCGACATCGTCACTGTCCATTCTTGCAATATACTTCCCCCTGGCGGCGCGCAAGCCCATATTTAATCTTTTTGTATAGCCTATATTTTCGCCCGAATCAAAGAAAACAATCCTCGGGTCTTGGTAAGCCAGAATGATTTCCCTGGAGCTGTCGGTCGAGCCGTCGTTAAAAATAAGCAACTCAAAATCGGTAAAGCTCTGGCTCAGGATACTGTCAATGGCCTCCGCCAAAAAAGGGGAACTATTATAGACGGGCATAATAACGGAAATTTCTGGCATTAGTGGCTATTTATTAACAAGGTCTCATTGGCTTTTTTTATCCAAACGTCAAATCCATCAGGATTCCAATGGGTATCGCTACGATAATACAAGTTCCGCGGATCATTTTTAAAAGTATTGAACACACTGATTATAGGGAATTTATTAACCCTTTCCACACGCTCCAGAAGATGGTTATATGGCATTCTACTGCTGTCGTAAAGCGAAACGGGGTTTGGGATAACGGCCAGGAACACTTTTTTAAAGCCTATGGCTTGATAATAATTACTGGCCCTGTCCAGTGACGTGCGAAGCCGGTCAATCTCTTCGTTCGGGATGGCCCTGAACGCCGATTGCCTAAAGGCCGTGTCTACCGTTGCGTTCATCAGCAGGCGCCTTTTATCCGTACTCACGGTGACCTCAGTCGACAGGCGGCCGAACAGCCGATAGTTCAATGCTGCCTTTAATTCCTTTAACGGGCTCAGCGCTTTATCATCGAACAACAGCAGTTCTAAATTCCTGCTCAGATCCCTGTTAAAAAGAATCTTGTTTAACCGCTCGCTAATAGTCGTCGGCAGCCCTGCATCGCTTGAAGCTGCCGGCCGTGCCCCGCTGAAATTTCTTCCTGCCCTTAGGTCGGCCGACGTCCATTTTTGTTCTGTCGTCTTATACAGATCATAGTCAACCAGGTTCCGTTCTGCAAATTCCATAATCAGGAAATTCGTCTTGCTGCTGTCGAGACTGATGGGACCAAAAGGGAAGCGGTCATCCAAATAAATGACATCGTCAAATCCGCTAAAAGCACCACCTAAAGTTTTATCGGCCAGGTAACTGTCTCCGATAACATAAAGTATCTTGTTTGACGACTCGCCCTTACCGGTCGCTGGATATGTCCGGAACGGTTCCAGCTTGAATTTGTATTGCGGTAAATAACAAAGACCATAAAGATCACCATACCGCCAGCGATCTGACCTTACAAAAACACGGTCATAAAAGGTATGATGGTGAAGGGCCGGCGGTGCTAAATGATCAAAATAGCGGTCCTGCTTGATCCCATTGATAAACGACTGGTTCATCGCCAGTAATAAAACGGCTGAACTGACGACCAAAATGAGTACTGCTGCTATTTTCCGCATCAAAATTGAAAATATATAAATTGTGTTTCGTTGAATATCCCCAGGAAATAGCATGCCAAAACCAGGAAAATCCCCCAGCTAATCATCTGTTTGTTCGAAATGACTGCTATTCTTTGCATTTTTACTTCGGCGGATAACAACAGGATAATAAGAAAGGCGCAATAGCCGATTTCTGTGTGGGGCATGATATGCCTGTCCGCAAAGGAAAACCCATTCCCTGTAAATATTTTCGTGATGATATATACCGCCTCTCCAACGGTATCCGCCCTAAAAAAAACCCATGCCAGACACACACAATTGAAGGTGACCAGCCACCCAATAAAAGGAAAAACATTGCGGCTTATTTTTAGTTTTTTCCACAAAAGATAGCCGATCAGCAGGCAGCCATGAATACATCCCCAGACAAGATACTTCCAATTCGCACCGTGCCATAGTCCGCTGATCAAAAATACAATCAGCACATTGGCGCAGTTTCTCAGGAAGGTTACGCGGTTTCCCCCTAACGGAATATACAAATAGTCCCGGAACCAGGAAGATAAGGAGATATGCCAGCGCTTCCAAAATACTGCGATGTTACCCGAAAGATAGGGCATGTTAAAATTCTTCATCAGCTCAATGCCCAGCGTTAATGCCGCCCCGATTGCGATGTCTGTATACCCGCTGAAATCACAATAAATTTGAAAAGCAAAAAAATAGGTGGCCGTTAGCAATTCCAGCGATGTGTGCCGGTGCGGGTCGGAAAAAACAGGATCTACATACAGACCCAGCCTGTCTGCGATGACCACCTTTTTAAACAGCCCGACAATCATCAAAAAAAGGCCGGCAATAAAGGTCCTCTTGTTGAACTGTATCTTTTTATAGAATTGCGGCAATAATTGCTGTGGCCTTTCGATCGGACCGGCAACCATCTGTGGGTAGAACATAACATATAATGCATAAATGCCCAGGTGCCGCTCCGCCCGCTGATTGCCGCGATATACCTCTATGGTATAACTCATTGCCTGGAAAGTATGAAAAGAAAGCCCTATCGGTAAAATAAAATCCAGCAAGGGTAGCTGCGGCCCGCCAAACTTATGCGACAGCACGTTAATGTTTTGGCTGAGGAAATTGAAATATTTATAAAATGCGAGTACCCCGATATTGGTTACCAGACTAAGCACGAGAAACACCTTTTTGTAATACCCGCTGGCCATTTCTATCCCTATCCCCGCAACATAGTCAACCAGAATGGTGAAAAATATAATAAGAATGTAAACGGGTTTAAAATACATGTAAAAATAGCAGCTCGCCAGCAATAACCATACCCACCGCAATTTATGGGGCAGCAAATAATAACACGAAGTAACGATCAAAAAGAAAAACAGGAAAACAAGGGAGTTAAATAGCATACAGCTTATTAAAGATTGTTTTTAAAAGCCTGACCACAATCCGTGGATCAACCCCAAACGCCCTGCGCAGGATTTTCAGGTTAGGCAAACTCAGGAGAAATTTCACCGATGGATTCCAAAAAGCGTACAACTCGGTAAATTTCTTTTCCCTGATGTTTTTATCCGGCGCCGGCGTAACCATTTTTCGTAGCATCGAAATGGTCTGGTAATGCTCCTTTACATTCGATAAGCGATTGGCTGACGTCGCTCTGGTGGTCGCTGAATGATATCTGAAATAATTCAATGGCTGATGGCAATAACTGCCATCGGTAAATTGCAATATGGAAAACCACATCAGCCAGTCACCGGTAAATCTAAAGTCTTCAATACTTCTTAAAAAGGGCGATTGTAAATAGGCTTCTTTTTTGAAAACAGCGCAACTAGCATTCGGAATCATATTGGCCGTATATTGGTACCTGGCATTGAATTCATCACCACCAAAGTAAAAGTCCTGCTGCCACAAATTGGTATGCAGGTAGGTTTGCCATCTGCTCCACCGGCCCAATATATCATTGGTCGCTGTAACTTCAAAGGAGTCTGTATAAACTAGTCCGATCCGGTCATCATTTTGAATTCTTTCCATGCAGCTGGACAAAAATTTCGGATGTGCATAGTCGTCACTTTCTGCAATCCAGATGTATTCGCCCTTTGCCAGGCCGATTCCTTTGTTCCATTGTTTGAAAGTGCTGCCACTGTTCGATTCGTTAAATGCAATATGGCTGACTTTGGGGTGATCCCGATAACCTTCAATGACATCCCTGCTGTGATCGACTGAAAAATCATCAAGAATAATCAGTTCAAAATCGATATACGTCTGGCTTAACACCGATTCAATTCTTCGCTGCAGAAATAAAGCGTGATTATAATTGGGAATAATTACCGAGACCAACCGCCTTTAATTAATTGTTTTATATACCCTAGGGGTGTGGTGATTACTTTGCCGATTTTCCAGGTCGCCGATGATGTATACCTGTTTGAGATTTCTTCCATGACAAAGGCGAGCCAATGGTGGGAAGTAAAAATACTATTACCCGGAGATTCAACGGATGCATCCGACGCTATCACAATATTATACATCGGCGTTAATACACCTGGCGGGTTGATATGTGCGAAATCACCCGAATAAACCAAAAAGTCTTTATCTGACCGATTGGATATCATCAGTGAACCGGCCATAAAACGCTGACTGAGAAAAATGGAGTTAACAAACTGTTTAGCGATGAGGTTCCGGAATTCTTCAAAATAGAGCTCCTTGACGTGAAACTTATTGATATGCCCCGTCTCATCTGTATAATATTTCTTGTCAGGCGATGACATGATTAAAATACCATTCCGGATTAAAACACGCTTAATTTCCCTTAACATCTCTTCATGACGGTCATGGTGTTCCAGGGTTTCAAAGCTCACCACAACGTCCACCGAATGATCGGGTAAAGGGATACGGTCGGCGGCTCCCTCCAAAAATGAGATATTTGCTGCCGTGTATTTTGATTTAGCGGCCATTATTGCTTCTGCACTGATATCAACGCCAAAAACATGTCCAGCCTCGCCGGCCATCAAGCTGGTGCCATATCCTTCACCACTGGCTATATCCAACACTTTTTTATCCTTAATATAGGGATAAACGATCCCGTAACGGTGCAAATGTTCGACGGTATTTTCATTAAAGACAAACGTTTCCAAACGCTCGCCGGTCCATTCTTTTTTTGTGCTGTGCATAATTTATAAACTACTGGCCGGGGTCGGCCTACTTCTTATAATTTGAACAAGCGATACAATCTGTTTCTGACCTTATTCCAAAAAACAATTTTTTTCCATTCGTATACACGTCCGTGGGCCTGCTCCGACCATATCATCAAATGATCCGCTTCCCATTTCTCTTTCATTTTCGGGTCGTGAGTTTTTGCGTCTTCATGAACATTCGCAACGGATAAAGCCTCCCTGATCAGAAGCCTCTTCTTTCCTTTTACCATCCTGAGCCACAATTCAAAGTCTAAGGAACACTGGAGCTTTTCCCAAATCGGCTGGTGAATGCCGCTTGCCCAAAATGTTGATGGCTGAATGAGGGTAGGCATTTTAATAAAATAGTCGATATGGGGCAACAATTTAACCGTTTCAAACGCTTTTTCACGCGTATTAAAGTTTAGCCCATAGCCATAGATAAAAGCTACATTTTTCAGAAGAAACTGCTGCATCACCCTGAAAAAAACGAATTTTAAATAATAATCGTCACTATTAATCCATGCATAATAATCTCCTGAGGCCAGGCTAAAACCCAGGTTAATCGCATGCCCCTGGCCGCGGTCCTTCCGGCTTCGCCAATAACTGATCCAGGGGGCGTATTTTTTGATGAGGTGAAGCGTCTGCTCGTCGGCACTCCCGCCATCGATGATGATAAATTCCAGATTCGGATAATTCTGCAGGAGTACCGACCGGATCGTTTCTTCCAGAAAACCACCCTGGTTGTAAGATGGTGTCACAATACTCAGCTTTGGCCAGGATAAGCGCTTATCGTAAACAGAGGGCGACGTTTGCTCCGTCCATGGCCAGCCGGTTTTATTTTCTTCCGGAATGGGTAGCCTGGCTAACAGGCCTTCGGCTTCGAAGGGCACCGTGGCCAAAGGCAGCACGACGCCACCAGCTTCGAACTGCGAACGGTAATGACTAAGGGAAGGTAAATCGATTGACATACTGGCTTGAGTTACTTATCCCGCAATAGAAAAACACTTCGACTGATGTAGGGTAATATCAGTCAGGTCCGTGCCGGCAACATTACCTACTGCATAGACCCGGCCGACGAAATCTTCATCAGCACCAAGTGGTACCTTTATGGGCTTTTCATCCGGGAAACGTGGAAAGCTGTCGTGAATCATTACATCGTCTTTAATCTTCGGGTAAATCAATTGCTCCAAAAAGAGCTGATCCACTGTATAACTGTCGGTCATCCAAATTTTCTTGGATGCCCCTTGAATGTCAATTTTATGTTTTTTTGCGCCCCACATTCCTGCCATGATCCTTGCCTCATGATTCACATGATCCCTGATAATATGAAAAGTCTTGTCAGAAGACAACCATTGCTTAACCATTAATCCTTCACGTTCCGTAGCGATGGAATCCATATCACGGATCAGAACGGCTTCGGTACCTTCATCTTCGACCGCTAAGAAGCGCCAGTTGGAATATTTTGCATTTACACCGGTCATGTTCATAATGATCAACTCACATCCCAGCTCAGCGAGCTTTGTTAAAACCGCTGACGAGACATCTTTCGCCGCATAAATCCTGCAAACCCATCCCGGGTAAATGGTCTGGTATGACCGGATGATCGCCTCCAGGTTGCCAACGTACCGCGGATGGTTACCATATAGCGAAAAAGCGATCAGGCCCTGCCGGCTATGCATAACATTTCTTTCTTCCTCAATGGCATAAAGGCTTTTCTTGAAGTTATTTTGCCATAACAGCTTCAATTGATAATTAATTGAGCGAAATGGCCCGGTCAGTAAATGATATAAATATTTCTTCCCATCCGATCCTTTGTCCACATATTTGATCAGGTCAGTTAATTGGGCGATATGCAGATCAAAAGGCCTTAAACAATGGGCATCAATATAGCGATTGAAAATCAGCCCCCCTTTGCTATAGCGCCAGCCGACCCTGTCTATACGATGCCAGGCAAATGGCTTCCAACCACCCCTGTTTAGAAATATGGTATTGCTGAATAAGGCGGACTGGTGCAACTGCGCTGCAAAAAACAATTCATCCGTATCCCAATGCTGATTACGCCCATACAACTGTTGAATAAATGTCCGTATCGTTTCAGGCTTCAAATCGGATAAACCTATAATCTGCTGGAAATATTTGCCCTTGGCTGCAATGTAACACATCGGGTACCGCAATTCATCTTTGTAAGCATCCGCCGAAAATACCAGGATCTTGTCCTGGTCATAATCCACTATGTTTTCCTGAAAATATTTCCGGCTCAACGGAATCATATCTATATCGCCGGTAATAGAAACCTCTTCGGGGAAAAAACAGGGAATAATCAGCCGGATGACCTGTGCGATGAATCCGGAAGGTATCTGATCAATTAACGGCGCATGGATCACCGTTCCACATGCATAATTCAAATCAAGCGCTCCGATAACGGCAACAGTGGGCTCTATTTTTATGTTTTTCCAGGCTCGGGCAACAACCGGCCAAAATTCATAATACAGGGGGTTGCTATCTGTTGAAACAATCGCTCTGTCAATAACCATTACAAAACCCCACCTTTCAACGCAAATAGTGTTTTCATTCTTTCTATGTCTATCCTGCGGTCATTTGACCGTAACCGGATGTGATATAATAAATCCTCTGGTATAAATTCTACTGTCTGGTCGCCGATCTGATATTCCATATCCTCGTTAGTATAGCTCAGCCGGATGGCCTGTTTATCTATGGAAATATCGTTAACTGCGAAAAACTCGCCAAATGCGGCATCATCGATCATCCGGTGGTCTACGATGTCCCTTCCCTGAACCAGCAACCGCACAAGATCGCTGGAAAGGAAAAAGCCCGATCCCGAAGCAAAATTGATGTGAGCGCTTCCCTTTTTATATACTCCTACAATACCGGAATAAAACTGCTTCCCTGGTTTGTCCATTAAAAAATTCAATATCCGGTCTTGATTGACGAAAGAACCCAGGTTCGTCCTGAAAATATAATCAAAGTCGAAATTAGAACTTACAAAGTCAAATGCCTGTAATGTCTTTTCCGTGCAGTTCAAATAACCGTCTTTGCATGGTAAGACGAGGTCATTCCCCTTATAGACAGGCATACGTCGCTTAAAAAGTGTCCGCTGGTTATCCCCGTAAAAAATAATTTTGACCTGCGGATTTTCGATAGCGCCCCACGTTGCCTTTATTGCTTTTTCCAGTTTTTTAAACTTTGCAGCACTGGAACACATCACCAAAATCAATAATTTATATTTCACCACTATGTTACCGTTTTCATTGTTAAGAACCAACGGGGTAATTATCTAAAATGACTGATCAGTTTTTCAAGGAACGTCATTGCTACTTTGGGAACAGTACCTGACTCCGTTAAAATCGACTGCTTCCAAAACCGGAAGTCAAGCAGCTCAAACTGACCTAATTTCCGTTTAGCATGATCAATCAGCTCTTCTATCTTGTTGCGGTCATTCAGGTCACTTAACTGCTCCAGCATAACGACAGGGAGCTTTTCATAAATTTCACGGTATAATGGGTAGTCTCCTCTTTTTATAGTGACCGGAATACGGCCGCAATATAAAATTTCGTAAATCCGGTGGGTATCAACACCATTACCGGCAGGACATAAAACAGCCTGGTAATCAAGTACCGTCCTCAGAAATTCGGGATATTTCAACACTGGTTCCTCCCAGTCGATGAAATTACTTTTTTCACATAGATCCCGAACGGGGATCCTATGTTTGCTGTTGGTCTGCACGTTAAAATTTGCGTAAAGCAACTTGGCAGGTGCGCGATCATTACCTGAATATTGCAATTCATTCAATAGCTCTATTTTCTCTATGGCATGCGGCCAGCCAACACCATGCCCCTTTCGTTTATTTTCAAACGTATTTTCCAAACCCAAGGGTAATGATTTAAGCCTTTCATCATAGGTCAAATTATTTTGACAATACCATGTGCGCACATTATCCGGCATATGCCGGGTATAAGTTGCATCCACGCCTTCATCGTTATTGCCGGAAATAAGTACGACCTCATTTTTTAATTTACCTATCCGTTTAAATTCTGCCTTCAAAAATTCAGTCTTGCAAAAAATAACCGATCTGCCATTATGCAAGTCACCAAATTTATTTAACTGCATCAGCTCCATATCACCGCCTGTATTAAACCGTTTGTTTGTTGATTAACTTCAGCATTTGCTGATGCTTTACTATGCTGCTCTTGTTTTTGTATAATGCGTAAATGATACCATAATAGCCCTTTATGACGGCTCGTTGATGAAACGTCAACGGTGCCCTTTGCCTGAGCCGTCTTACCCATGTTACGATCACTGCCTTTAAAGTATTGACAAATAACGTATTAAGTACGTCTTGTAATTGTGTTTTTTCTTCTTTAAAAAGCGCAAGATATCCGCTTAGTACGATATAGGAAT
>Ga0206982_1148_pt1 | contig 22402 bp, 19 predicted proteins | sample Alteio_BWMinCont_18_FD_153493 | JGI IMG/M metagenome (GOLD analysis project Ga0206982, IMG submission 153493) | Enriched cells from forest soil in Barre Woods Harvard Forest LTER site, Petersham, Massachusetts, United States -... | ecosystem: Environmental > Terrestrial > Soil > Temperate forest >... | reverse complement strand
AAGGAAAGTGATTTTTCCGGCAACTCATCTTATGCAGACGACCTGAAGTGGGGCAACATCACCGCCGTGGCCAGGTGGAACCATGAATTTGGGCCAAAACTATTTGGTAACCTCACCATTTATTACAGCCAGTACCAGTTCCAGATAGATGAAAACTACAGTAGCACATCGCCGTCGAGCAGTGATAATTATTCTGTTAAATACCAGTCGGGCATTTATGACAAGGCCGCCAAATATGACCTGGATTTTTTACCCACTCCCAACCACTTTATTAAGACTGGGATCAGTTTTATTAACCACACCTATACCCCTGGTGTACAGGAAACCAAAATTGCGAGCGGTAGCCAGCAAAGTGATACAACAACAGGTGACAAGAATATCCTTGGCAACGAGCTTGATGCCTATGTAGAGGACGATATAAAATTCACAGACAAGCTAAAAGCTAATCTGGGTGTGCACTGGGGCGGCTTCGCAGTAAGGGATAAGTTTTATTCTTCGCTGCAGCCCAGGATAGCTGTGCGTTACCTCATCAATGAAAAGCTGAGCGCCAAAGCAAGCTATGTGCAAATGAACCAATACATAAATTTACTTACCAATTCTTCTATTGGTCTGCCTACAGATCTTTGGGTGCCATCTACCGATAAAATACCACCACAAAAATCGCAGCAGGTAGCGGCTGGCTTAGCATACACTTATGAACATGGTATAGAAGTGAGTGTGGAAGGATACTATAAAACCATGGATAATGTAATTGACTACAAAGAGGGGGCAAACTTTTTGAGCACCACAACCAGTTGGGAAGATAAGGTAGTGGTAGGAAAGGGGCTGAGCTACGGTGCTGAACTATTTGTGCAGAAGAAGAAAGGCAGGTTTACCGGGTTGCTGGGTTATACACTCTCGTGGACCAACCGCACATTTGCCGACCTGAATAACGGGCAAACATTCCCGTACAAGTACGATCGCCGCAATGATATTAAAATTGCTGGGGTGTATAGTCTTAATAAACATATTGAGGTAAGTGCAGAGTGGGTATATGGTACCGGTAATGCCATCACATTGCCCATAGGCAACTACCAGGGCCTTACCGGGGAGCAGGTGGAAATATATGGCAGCCGTAACTGGTACCGGATGCCAGCCTACCATAGGGCTGATGTAAGCATAAAGTTTATGAAAGAGAAGAAACGGCATGATAGGGCTTGGATATTTGCTGCCTACAATGTGTACAATCGTGCGAATCCATTCTTCATATATCAGGGCGATAATGGGGTATTTAAGCAGGTGAGTTTATTCCCTATTATTCCATCCATCACTTATCAGTTCAAATTTTAAAAACGCTTTTATGCTTAAAATAAAATATTGTTTGCTGTTGGTTACGATCATACTGGTTGCCTCGTGTGAGAAAACTATTACGGTTAAGCTGCCGCTTTATAACCCAAGACTGGTAATTAATTCAAGTACTGAGGTGGGTGATACGATCATAGCAGCGATAGGGGTGAGCACTTCGGCTACCAATAAGTCGCCGGCAAACATGGGGCAGCTTGCCGTACAGTTGTATGTGAACGGTGTATTTGCCCAAAACATGATATTAGACAGCTCCGGTTTAAATTATAGGTCAACAATTGTAGCTGCGGCAGGTGCACAATACAATATACAGGTCACTTCTTCAATAGCTAGTTTTGGGACGGTATCGGCAACAGTAACAGCCCCAACAAAAGTAGCCATCAGCAGTGTAATCAGGATACCCAATGCACGGATAGACGCGGATGGTAATAACCAGGATGAGGTGAGCGTGTTCTTTACAGACCCTGCTGCTGCAGGGGATTATTATGTGATCGAGTTTCGCTCGGGTGCAGACAGCAGCTTTCAGTCGCAGTATAATCCGCAATACAGTTACGGCTTTTGTGTGAACTCAAGTGATCCGAGTATTGAGACCGCAACATCAGACTTTATTGATTTGAATATATGCCTTTCTAATGATAAAATATTCTTCCGAGACCTTTTATTTAACGGCACGAAAAAAGAACTGAAATTCTATATCGGCTCAGGGGATATAGGGCCGTATATAATGCCAACAGATACACTATACAGTACAGTAAGACTACACCATGTTACAGATGCAGGCTATAAATACCTGCAAACCAGCCAGGTAGCCAGTAGTACCGATGGAGATCCATTTTCGGAGCCGGTGAACGTTTATACCAATGTGAAGAATGGTTATGGCATCTTTACTATGCAGAACACCGATATGGCTTTTATAAAATAGGTCTGCTTATTGCCCCACAAGCACATCAGCAATATGCAGTGCCTGTATGGGCAGGTTGTTCTTATCTATATATCCCTGCATGTGCATCAGGCAACTTGTGTCTGTGGTAATAATGTACTTGGCTCCTGTGTCCAGTGCGCTCTTCACCTTGGTTTGTGCCATGCCTATGCTTATAGGCTCAAACTTTACGGCAAATGTGCCGCCAAACCCACAGCAGGTTTCACACTCTTTCATTTCAACCAGCTCCAGGCCTTTCACATGTTGCAATAGTTTGCGGGGGCCGTTCTTTATTCCGCATTCGCGTAGCGCACCGCATGCATCGTGGTAGGTAGCCTTACCATTAAAGGTCGCGCCAATATCATCAACCTTCAGTATGTCAGTAAGGAATTCTGTGTACTCAAAGATGTTCTGGCGCACATGGTTATTCAGGTTGTGGTCACTACTGTTTTCAAACAGCTCGCCAAAATAATTGCGCACATATCCGGTGCACGATCCGCTGGGGGCCACAATATATCCTTCCCCGTCAAAATCGTGCAGAAATTTAGTGCCTACTGTTTTAGCCTCATCGCGGTACCCTGCATTAAAGGCGGGTTGTCCGCAACAGGTCTGTTTTGTGTTGTAGTTCACCTCGCAGCCTAGCCGTTCAAGTACACGTACCATATTCATACCCGTTTCCGGGTACAGCTGGTCTATAAAGCAGGGAATGAATAATTGTATTTTAGGCATCGCAGATCGTTATTCAAATATACCGTTTCTCCTTCTGGAGTTTCTTACCATCTTCAGCGCTGTTATGGCAGCTTCTTCACCTTTGTGGCCGTGCGGGCCGCCCAGCCTTTCCCAGGCTTGTTCTTCATTATCAAGGGTAAGTACGCCAAATATCACCGGTATAGGCAGCGTCATATTCAGTTGCAATACGCCCTCTGTTACGGCCTTGCATACATAGTCAAAGTGGGGTGTGCCGCCGCGTATCACAGCGCCAAATACTATTATAGCTTCCGGTTGTTCCAGCTTGTTCTGGTAGTGGTGCCACAGCTCGCGGCAGGCAAATGGTAGTTCAAAACATCCCGGTACTACAAGGTCTTCTATAATGTTGCCATCAAAACGGTGTATTACGCTTTCAGCGCCATTGCGCAGCTCTCTTATTATCTTATCGTTCCATTCGGTGTGTACTATGGCAATCTTCGCCAGTTTCAGCCCTTCAAGTGTTTCGGTATCGGTGAGCGATACGCTGTTGTCTGCATTGGCCATAAAACAAATATCCCCTTTTTGCCGTAAAGGTAAAAAGGGGATACGAATAAATGGAATGATTTATTACTGGTTCAGTACACCAAGGTGCGCCAGGTACTTGTCCATGTCGCGTGCCTGCATGCTCTTAGGGTAGTTGTCGCGTATGGTTATGTAAGCTTTCTTTGCCTCTTCTGGCTGGTTGTTCTTTTCATATGCCAGGCCTGCGCGGTACAGGTATATCGGTGCCAGCAGGTCGTCTTTGTTTTCTGCAGCTTTGTTATAGTACTCTATGCCTTTCTGTACGTTACCTATTTCCATGTAAGCATCGCCAAGGTCGCCATCAGCCTGGTATTCAAGCAGGGTACCCTTTCCGTCAAAGTCTTTCAGGTATTTCACAGCATTGTTAAAGTCGCCCATGTGCAGGTAGCAAACACCGGCATAATAGTGGCAAAGGTTAGCTGTGTTGGTACCGCTGTATCTTTTTATCACACTCAGGAAACCCGCATGCTGTCCGTCGCCGTTAAGCGCCAGGTTCACAGAATCTGCCTGGAAATAACGCTGCGCGAAAGATACTGCTGTTGCAGCTTTTTCATCACGTGGCGCTTTGTATAGCTTCAAGTACCCAAAGTATCCTATTACAGCAATAAGTACTATTGTTACAATAGTGTTGATGGGTTTTTGATTTAATTCATAAGTATTCTGGATTTTCTCGAAAGGGTTTGGTCCCTGTGCTGTAACTATCCGTTCTTCACCAGGCTTGGTTCTTGATGTATTCGCCATTTAAAAAAGTATTGATTTGTTTTTTGTGTTTTATACTGCTTGTTTACAATTGCATTAGTCAGTTATATAGGGGTAGTTTGCATCCACATATATATCCTTGTACAGTTCGCTGTCATCGGGGTATGGGCTTTCTTCTGCAAACTTCACGCATTCTTCTACTTCCAGGCGCACCTTCTCATTTATTTTCTCAATTTCTTCATCGCTGGCCCATTTGTTGTCCGTAATGGTCTTCAACACCTGGTTTATAGGGTCCTTTTCTTTATAATCTTCCAGTTCTTCCTTGGTACGGTATTTCGCAGGGTCGCTCATACTGTGGCCGCGGTAGCGGTAAGTTTTTATTTCCAAAAAGGTAGGTCCTCCGCCTTCGCGCGCACGGCGCACAGAGCGTTCTATAGCCTTGTGTACCTCTTCGCAGCTCATACCATCCACACTATCGCCTGGCATGTCATATGCATCGGCCAGCCTGTATATATCGCTCACTTTCGATGTTCTTTCTACCGATGTACCCATGGCGTAGAAGTTGTTCTCGCAAATGAATACAACAGGCAATTTCCATAGTACAGCCATGTTAAAGGCTTCGTGCAATATACCCTGGCGTGCAGCGCCATCACCAAACATGCAAATAGTAGCACGGTCTGTATTAGCATATTGTTCGGCAAATGCTATACCTGCGCCCAGTCCTATTTGTGCACCTACTATACCGTGGCCGCCAAAAAACCTTTTTTCTTTACTGAAGAAGTGCATACTTCCCCCTTTACCCTTGGTACAACCGGTAGCTTTACCATACAGTTCGGCCATACATTGGTTTGCAGATATACCTTTAGCTATAGCCAGCGCGTGGTCGCGGTAGGCGGTAAGTAAATTATCATCGTCACGTATTGCAGTCATTATACCGGCAGCAACGGCTTCCTGCCCAATATATAAATGACAAAAACCACGAATTTTTTGCATACCATACAGCTGACCTGCCTTTTCTTCAAAACGGCGCATCAACAGCATGATCTCATACCAATATAAATATGTTTCCTTGCCGAAAGGTGTCTGCATTATTTTTTAAGTTTGTGCGAAAATATAAAAACTTTTGTTTCAATTTGCCCATTGAGCCGCCTAAATAAAATAATATTAGTCCAATTCCGTAATTATTCTTCTGCATCATATCAGTTTACGGCGGCTGTAACCTGTATAACAGGCCCTAATGGCAGTGGCAAAACCAACCTTTTAGACGCGGCTTACTACCTGTGTTATACCAAAAGCTACTTCAACGCATCGCAACAAAACAACGTACAGGCCGGTACCGACGGCTTCAGGCTCGAAGGCACTTTTGAAAAAGACGAGCGCAGAGAGGTGATCAGCTGCAAGTGGAAGCAGGGCAAAAAAGAGATTTTGGCCAATGGGGTAGAGTATGAGCGTATTACAGATCATATAGGTAAATTCTCGTCAGTGATGATTGCCCCAGATGATATTGCCCTCATTAACGATGGCAGTGAACTGCGCCGCAAGTGGGTCGATAGCATCCTCAGTCAGGTGGACAGTGCCTATCTGGATAAACTGCTGCGCTATCAGCGAATACTCCTGCAGCGTAACGCGTGGCTTAAAATGCAGGCCACAGCCGTCACTACCGATGCCACAGAGCTCGAATACTACAACAACTGCATGGCCGAAGGCCAGTATATATATGAACGCCGCAAACAGTTTCTGGAGGGCTTTCTGCCCGTGCTAAACGATTTCTATCACCGTCTTTCCGGCGGTAAAGAAATACTGCAGGTAACCTACGAAAGCGATCTATCTCAAAAAACACTTGCCGAGTGGCTGCAATACAACCTGCAGTACGATATGCGCTATCAACGCACCCTGCGGGGCATACATAAAGACGACTGGGTGTTTGTACTCAGCGGTATGAACGTGAAGCAATATGCCTCACAAGGCCAGAAAAAAAGTTTCCTGTTCGCCCTCAAGCTGGCGCAATATGCCTTCCTCAGCAAAGAAATGGGGCATCTACCTATTCTCCTTCTCGACGATGTTTTTGAAAAGCTCGACCAGCAGCGTATAGAGGCTCTGCTCTCCATTATCCGCGCCCCTGGCTTTGGCCAGGTACTCCTCACAGATACCCACGAAGACCGGATCCGTATCGCCTTTGGCGAAGGTGCTGATATTGAGTTTGTAAGGTTGTAAATACTATTGCCTTACAAAAATATAGTCCACGATTTTATTAGTAGGTGCACCAACAGGATTGGGAGCACTATAAAACCAAATGCCAATTGAGTCAACTGAATGTGTGTAGGGCGGGGCTAAAGCATATCGAAGTCCTGTTTGGGTGATCCCATAACTAACACTTAATGCATTCCCAAATTGAGCCAAAGGAGTAGATCCGTTTCCAATGATTTGGGTTCCACGTATTTCTCCATTAAGGGAGTTAAGGCTTCCCATGTGATCAAACATATAACTTTGTACTACACTATCCGCGCCAGTGAAATCTACAGTAAAATTTTTATTAAACGTTATTAGCATGTTTTTATTTGCTGCTGCAAGTGTACCCCATATAGACGTCCAGGAGGTGGCAGTATCGAATTGATATGCATTAACAAGTTTCCATGTAGTATGTGACTGTGTCGTTTTTAGAAGTATCTCCCGATCATTATTCGGTATGCCGGATTGTTCGGAATCACTCCCCACAAAAAGAACATCTTGCGTGCTTATTGATTCAATCTGCCGCCCATCATTTGACGGACCTCCAGAATTAACCAGAATCCAGTTCGTGAACTGATACGAACTATCATGATAATCGATATAGTACTGTTTCCTGATGAAATTTACCGAAATTTTTAGTTCAGAGTTCCAACTACTTCCAGCTACAACAGGAGGCATCGTTATAGTTTGTATTTTATTTATGCTACTCTGGTAGTCTGAAAGAGAGCCATAAACGTCAAAGTATGAGATGTGCCCAGTATTGTTAGCAAACGTTATTGAAATTGAGTCATTATTTTTTGGTGCTGTGTTACTATTATTGCTTTTTTTAGAACATGCGGCAATGGCAAAAAAACTGAAAAGCAGCGCGAAGATTATAGGTTGTTTCATTTTGTTTGATTTGGAAGTGCAAGATAGCTGCATTTCAGGAATCAAAAATGTAATTACAGTTTATTAGGTGTTTTTGACAAGGTTTGAACTTGTAGGTGTATGTATCCTAAAATAAACGGTCTAGCACCCGTTTATAATAATCTTCTCCCCCATACGTTATAGCCTCACCAGCTATTATGAATAAAACAATTGTTATATTCTGCTTGTGCGTACCGGTGTTGTGCAGCGCCCAGTCCGATAAGTTCGACTATGGTCTGTCTGCACCTCTGTACTTCCGGCAAGCAGAAACCTATGTCGATCCATTTAGTCACTTGTTTGGTGCCATAGGGTTCGATGGTGTGCTACGGGTTAACGGTGCCGAGGAAACCGACATGTCGTTCTTGTTCAATGCAGGTTTCGCTGATGATATCCGTAAGTTTAACGTGTCCACCAGTACCACGGTAAAGAACAGCCTTTACTTTATTAACATCAACCCTTCAGTGGTCATACCCTCTAAATGGCCGCATGTGCAATTTTGTCTGGGCATAGGCACATTGGTGCGGTTGGGGCAAAGCGTTTCTTTTTCGTGGGGCTCATCAGTGCCGGGGCCTTACACCACAACAGACAGCATGAATAAGTTCATTGATGCCAATAGCCGGACCTTCATGCCATATATGTCGTTCGGTATATCTAAAGACCTTAATAGACACTTTCGTCTTGAGGGCACCATTCGCCCAACCTTGTTTAATTTATATGAACCCGGCAGCAACATCAATTTCTACAACAATACTGGCACTAGTAGTGGTGGCACCGTTCTGGAACTCAACTATCAGCCTATATATGTAGGAGTAAGGCTGTATTATTTCTTTAAGGAAAAAAGAGATGACTAACCATCGCCAGCTTATTTTATCACAGTTATAAAAACCAAGTCTTTATATCTTCTGAACATTCAAAGATGATAAAGTCAGACATATTTTTTAAACACTGAGCTTGCCGTATGTCCACCAAATCCAAATGTATTGTTCAGTGCATATTCTACAGGAGTATAAAGAGCTTCGTTCCCAATAATATTCAACCCATCTGGAGTTTGGTCATCAAGATTTGCGGTATTGATTGTAGGGGGAATAATATCGTTCTTTACAGATAAAGCACAGATAATACTTTCTATAGCTCCTGCCGCCCCCAACAAATGTCCTGTCATAGACTTTGTGGCACCAATAACAGCAGTCAAATTGCCGAACACTTTTTTAATACCATATAGTTCACTGATATCTCCCAAGGGTGTAGATGTGGCATGGGCATTTATGTAGTTGATTTGTTCAGGTGTTAAGCCCGCATCTTTCAACGCTTTGGTCATGCCTAATGCAGCACCTAATCCTTCCGGGTGTGTTCCGGTCAGGTGATAGGCATCAGCAGCCATGCCTCCGCCAACTATCTCTGCATATATCTTTGCCCCTCTTTTCACTGCGTGGCCCCATTCTTCAAGTATCAATGCACCGGCACCTTCGCCCACCACAAAGCCATCCCTGTCTTTGTCAAAAGGCCGCGATGCCTGTTGTGGTTTCTCGTTATTTTTAGACAATGCCTGCGATGAGTTGAAACCGCCAATTGACGCTGGTGTTATAGCTGCTTCCGATCCGCCTGCCACCATTATGGTGGCCTTACCTAACTTTATGGTATCGAAAGCATTGATAATAGCTGTATTTGACGATGCACATGCCGATACTGTACAATAATTTGGACCATAAAGTTTATGTCTTATAGAAATTACCCCTGCAGCTATATCTACTATCATTTTAGGAATAAAGTAGGGGCTGAACCTTGGCGTACCATCACCGGCATAAAATTCTTTCAATTGTTCTTCAAATGTGCTAATACCCCCATTTCCCGACGCCCAAATTACGCCCACCTCGTAACGCTCGATCTCTGGCATAGCGGTAAAATCCAGGCCGGCGTCCAATATTGCCTGGTCACTCGCTGCTATGGCATATTGGGTATATAGGTCGTATTTTTTTAGCTCTTTTTTATCAATATATTTTTCCGGGTTAAATTCTTTTACCTCGCAACCAAAATGCGTCTTAAACTTTGTTGTGTCGAACTTTGTAATTGTACTTGCACCACTTTTACCTGTCACTATGTTGTTCCAGAATTCAGCAACCGAATTACCAAGTGGCGTTATTGCACCCAAACCTGTTATCACTACTCTTTTCATACTCTATTAATTAATGGCTGCTAAAACAGCCCGGTTTTTAAAGTCAATTATTACACAAATATATACCGAACGGTATATTATTTGAAGGAATTGTTTAGTTATTCTGAGCTGAACCTTCAGTTTCTGTTTTTAAATCAGTCAAAAAGAGGATAAGACAAATGATTCGAGCAGTGTGTTTGCGCTTAATCATTTGATTTTCGCAAAAAACAGATTGATTTCTCCAAACAGTGAGGCGCGTATGCCTGGTATCTTTGCTGTATAAAAAAATAATGCATAATGGAACAGAAAAATAAAATAGCACTTGTCACCGGTGGTAGTCGCGGACTAGGTAAAGACATGTGTTTACGCCTGGCAGAAAAAGGAGTAGATATTGTCCTCACTTACAACAATAAATTGCAGGATGCCCAGGCAGTTGTAGCACAGATACAGCAAGGTGGCCAAAAAGCGGCAACGCTCCAACTCAATACTGGCGATATAAAAAGCTTTGACGCATTTGCTACACAGCTGCAAGATATTTTGCAAAACACCTTCGGTGCCACCCATATCGATTACCTGGTGAATAATGCCGGCATTGGTGGCTACTCACCAATTGCCGATGTTACTGAAGACTTTTTTGATGAACTGCTGAACATACACTTTAAAGGCGTGTACTTCTTAACCCAAAAAATGATCCCGCTCATGAACGATGGCGGGGGTATTGTGAATATATCATCTGGTCTCACTCGTGTTTCTGTGGTTGGTTCATCAGCCTATGCAGCAATGAAGGGCGCTATGGAGGTTGTTACCCGTTACCAGGCAAAAGAATTAGGTGTACGTGGTATAAGGTCAAATACCATAGCCCCTGGCGCTGTAATGACAGATTTCGGTGGTGCGCACCTGAGGAACGATGAACAGCTGCAAAAGTTCGTCAGCAGCGTAACTGCGCTGGGCAGGCCTGGTGTGGCAGAAGACATTGGTGGTGTGGTCGCTTTTCTGTGTTCAGAAGAGGCACGTTGGGTCAATGGACAGCGTATTGAAGTTTCTGGCGGTATGGCTGTGTAGTCGCCATTACATCATTAAACGGGCACACTCATATCTGCTTGTATCACCTTTTTGTTGCTAATGCACATGATAAGTGTTCAGAAGAAAAAGGGGTAATATTATTGGGGCAGGTTATGATAAGGTAGCATTGTTTAGCTTGGCAGAACAGTAGCACGGCTGCCTGCACAAAGCTACGTCGGCAGCAACGGTAATCGCTGCCGACTGCCTTTTTCTTTGTTACTTTCTTTTTGGCATCAAAAAGAAAGTAAGATAATTAGAGATGTTTGTGAGAATAAATCTTTCGAACACTCATGGTAGATATATTGATAGTATAACTTTGAATTCTACAAGCGCCATGACCGATCATACTTCCCTCAACGACTTTTATAAAAGAAATGCTGCTCCACTGCCAGAAGGCATTGAAAAGGAGATCGGGCATTTTAATGTCTTTGAAACCGAAAAACTGTTCGACAAAAATACAGGCACGCGCATAATGCCTTATAGCCGCAGGGGGTATTACAAGATAAGCTGGATGCGCGGACAAAGTAGGGCAGAGTACGCAGACAAAATAATAGATATATAGGCAAATGCATTACTGTTTGCAACCCCGCAAATACCTTATCACTGGCTGCCGGCCGATGATAACCAGACGGGTATGTTCTGTATTTTTACACCTGCTTTTCTTGCGCCGGGCAAGTCTGGTGTAGTGCTCGAAGACTTACCTATATTCCAGCCGGGTGGCTTGCCCGTGTTCAAGCTTGCATCGGCCGAGGTTGAAGAAGTAGAGCGTATCTTCAAAAAAATGCAAAAAGAGCTGGCTGCCGATTATAAGTATAAGTACGATCTGCTGCGCAACCTGCTGTTAGAGCTCATTCATTATGGCCAGAAGTTGCAGCCCTTCTCTGCATTAAGCACTACCCAAAATGCATCGCAGCGTATATCTTCTTTGTTTATTGAGCTGCTGGAGCGGCAGTTTCCAATAGAGTCTGCCCGGCAGCGGCTCAGTTTGCGTACCCCAAAAGATTATGCAGACCGCCTTGCCGTGCACGTCAACCACCTCAACAAAGTATTGAAAGAAGTGACGGGCGATACCACGGGTGAGCTCATCAGCAAACGGGTAACGCAGGAAGCTAAAATACTACTGCGCCAGATGGACTGGAGTGTAGCCGATATTGCTTATACCCTCGGGTTTGATGATCAGGCACATTTTTCCAACTATTTTAAGAAGCAAACCTCTCTTGCTCCACTTGCATTCCGCTCTTGATTAGATAAGTTTATTTACCCTCTTCAATATCTCGATGCATAACTAATCAAAGCTGGCTACAGCATATATTAGTCTAAGCGTCCTCATACATAGAAGACGCTTAACTTACCGGTATTTATTGGTGCTTTATCCTTTTGGCTACCCCCTGCTCGGCTTAGTGTTCACACTAAGTCGTAATCGGCCGGCAATCTCAGATTGCCGACTTTGTTTTTCTCGCCACCTCGCTCGTACTCGTTTATAACAAGCACGCCCGCACCATCCGCCACATTCGTGAAACATTCCAACTCGTGGAACCGTGCATATCTTCTTTTTGCACCTATCTCCAGCCACCTTACCTTGCATCAGTTAGCATTAACCTGTAAACCGTCAATACAAACACAGAATGCGTAATTTTTTTGTACAACCTAGCTATAATTTAAAAAAAAATTCCCGCAACACGCCAAATAGACCTGTCCGGTACCGGACAGACCAGACAGTGGAGAATAAATTCATATTAGCCACAGCATTGTATTTCAGGTCATAAATAATATCAACTGTCCACTTTTCAATTTAAAATCGGACAGGACATCACCAACAAAAACTACAATAAATGATCGAAGACACCACACCCGGTAGTACTTACATCAACTGCTTATTTCTTTCAGGGAACCGATGATAGCTTCCAGCAGCGTAGTATCTACATGTACAGCCGCATCGGGTGTGTAATTGATAACGCGGTAGTTGCCCTCGTCGTCTTTTTCAAAAACCAGCTCACGATCGTTGACTATAATGATGAATTGATACGCGTAGCCTGAGATAACTAATCGCGTACCAAATTCCATTTCCTGACCCTTATATACCACCGGCAGTTCAAATCCCTCTAGCATGTGGTAAAGCTATGATTTGCCTGTGTATTTTACTTCAGTGCATTGTACATCATGGGTGCAAGTGTGTCTGCCCACAACAGGTATTCTTTGGGCGAGTAATGCAGCCCATCGCTGGCAAGCAAAGTATTGTCGGTTGCTGCGGCCCTGCTTAGGGTGGTCAGGTTGAGGTATGCAATGCCTGCAGCGTCTGTAACGCGTTTATTAATGGCATTAAACTCGTCTATCTGCGCGCTGATGGCTGCATTACCATCACCAAATTGTGTAACGCCATAGTCGGGTATAGAAATAACAACCACATGGCTTTTGTTGCCCCTGGCAAACGTTACAGAAGTTTGCAGCAATTGCGTGAAGCGTATAGTATAGGTGCCGGTATCTACACCCTGGTACTGGTCGTTAACGCCAATAAGCAGGGTTACCATATCAAAAGTGTCTGTAAGGTTTTCGGCAGCTATAGCATTTTGCAGGTTCAGGGTGGTCCAGCCTGTAACGGCTATATAGTGGATGACTGGTATGCTGATGCCCCTGGCCAGCAATAAGCTCGCAGCCTGCGCCGGGTAGCGTCCTTGTGAGTCGATAGATTGACCTATTGTATAAGAGTCTCCCAGTGCCAGATAGCTTTTAGGCTTAAGAAGAGTGGGTGGGTAAGTGCTGTCCTTCGCGGCAGGGGCAACATCTTTAGCCCGGCTGCCGCTCACCTGCAACAGCATTATTGCTACTATGCAACAGACCAATACAATGGTTGACGATCGGTTTTTCATAGCAGTATGTACGTATGAAATCGGGAAATTGTTCGTATTTACCGCGCGGCCGGTTAAAAGGTGTATAAATGCACTAAGCCACCCCAATGGTGGCTTAGTGCTATGTAATATTAAAAATGTTATTTGCTGTAGATCAGGTTGTTATTCCTGTAGCCTGTACCAGTATTAGAGTACCAGTCGGTATAGCTGGTGCCGCCGCTTGCTGCCCATTGCAAGAAATAAGGGTATGCACTACTTACAGAATTGGTTTCTATAGGATAGCTAAAGCCAGTAACAAAATTGATACCCCACGGCCAGTTGCTTGCAGACTGGAAGTAGCGGCCAGTGGCAACGTTAGAATTATCGTTTCCTGTACCAAAGAGCGATTTGTCAAACTTATCTGTTGGGGCATTGCCTGCCAGGTGTATTTCATACGTTCTATGCATTTGAGGTATCACGAACGGATTGTAAGGAGAGGTACCCAAAGACGATGGCGTCATAGGACTTGTAAAGTTCACTACTACCTTAGTGGTATCGCCCGTAACCTTGGGAAGGGCAGTCATTGTATTAATAAAGCTGGCATTGCCCTGGTTCCGTATTACATTATGATAATCATCGAACGGTATAATCACAGCCAGTGTTTGCCCGGCTTCTGTACCGTTTGCTGATGATGTGATGTAATTGTTTTTAAGATTCTGCCCTGTTACACTGGCAACAACAGATGGTGCAAAGGGGAACTGAACTCCAAAGCCATTGCTATAAATGGCGCCTGCTGCCTGCACTGCGTAGTAACAATCCATTTCTACCACGTTGTTAGCAGCGTTTGAGATGGATGCGTAGCAATAGTTAACAACCAGGTCGTTCATGTCATAATCGCCTGTTTTGGGCCACAGATCTTCAAATGCAAGTGTGCCCCAGTTTGCCTGCGATGGTACATAGTTGATATATGCACGAGTAGGATCGTTAGGAAACTGATCAAACACATCCGACACACCATCGCCGTCACTATCAGTAGGTACATCCAATGGCTGTACGCTACCTGTTGAAATGGCCGTTACAGGGTTGGATGAACAATAAAATACGAGGTCATTAAAGTCGTTATCGCAACTTGCCATACTACGATTAATATCTTCAAACCCAACAAGGAAAAGATTGTCTGTAGCATCATTCAATAATACGGTATGCCTTTTTAAAGAACTTGAGGATTCAGGATTAAGCGCATCATTGGAATAGAATTTTGTAACGCTCGTGTTTACTGCGCCCAGGCTCCAGCCGTTAGAGAACAACACAAAGCCAATAGAGTAACCTGGCTGAAAACGACCAAGTTTCACTTTGTTGCCAGATATTAATGCTCCGCCACTACCCAGCGCGCTTGCATTAGGAAAGATATGGTAAATGGTATCAATATCGGATGGTGAAGCTGGTGGAGTGCTTGTTGGATAATAGTAATATCCCAAGCAATTCAGATTCCCTGCGCCTTCTGAAACAAAGGTGATCCAAACATCTGAAAGAGCAGTGACATTAACATTGGTAGTAGCAGACGATGATAAATAAGTGGGATGACTTACAGCTACAGAGATGCCCTCTGGAAGTGACGCATTAACGCGCCCCAAAAGGGTGCTGGTAATAACATCATTAGTGCTTTCCAGGTAGTTGGGCTTTCCATTAAATAAGTTATAGCTGCCCATGTACTTATATTGGGTAGTACCGGTGGTTTTATACAGGCTTGTTTGGTTGTTATTGGTTGTCCGTGCCTTCTGTGTATATTCTACAATGTTACCACCATACCCGCCAGAGCCACCAATAGTAGCGCTGAGGGCATTACCAGAAATATAAGTTTTTGCATAACGCATCAGGCCCACATAAGCCGGATCAACAAATAGTGTATCTACATAAGAGGCAACGTTAATGGTGCCCGTTACATATCCGTTTGCATCACTCACAGCCTTCATTATGGCTGTATTTCCACTTGCCTCTGCTGCAGTATAAATGCTTACCACAACACCCTTTAGCGGTTGATCATCATTTGTAAGGAGCTGAACTTTCACATCCACCTTCCTTGATGTATTAAAAGTAAATCCATCAGGGGCTATTTTAGATGAAGATGCACTGTTGGATTGATTTTTCTTACATGAAGTAAGCGAAATGGCTAATATAAAACCAGTCAGTAACGCAGTGTAGATTCTATTCATAAATTTAATATTGATTTTTTTAATATTTATTTCATCATAAAGATACAACACCTGGACTCATTAATATAGTAAACTATTTGTTATTAGAGTTGAATAACATAGTATTAACCTATCTATAATATTAATCGTATTTATTGTACATCTGGCAATGTTTTTTGAGCACTGCTATTGATAAGTGAAGGACTATTGCTGTACAAACATACATGATACCTTGAAGCCAAAGGAAAAAAGCCACCCTTCGCAGGGTGGCCAACCGGTTCCTCTCTCTTATCCCCGGTTTATTTAAACAATTCAGTACTTTCTTCTTTCTTTTTGTCTTTGGCAGCTTTCATTTTTTTAACTCCGTAGCTGATACCGGCTATAGCCAAGAAGCTAAGGCCACCATCTAACGGTGCAGCGCCGCCGCCACCACCATGGCCAGCATCCGATACGCCACCACCAAAACCAGGCCCAGCTAATGCATGGTTGGGTACACTTATGAAAATAAGCAACATCAGAACGGTAACTGTGAATAGCTTTCTCATATCCTTTAGTTTTAAAATGGTTTAAAAATTTTCTCTCTTACCCTTTATTAAATAGTTGTTCCTCTCCTTTATTTTCTCTCTTACATCTCTCTCCTTATGTAAGGGTCTGCCTTTTCAATCTTACAATTTTTAGTCCTTTTATCTCTTTACCAATTGTTGTGTAATGATCTGGTTGCCACTTTGCAGGCTCACCAGATATATGCCTGAAGGCAAATGTTTTACCGGTATAGTTACATCGCCATTCTGTTGTTGTCCCAGTTGTCGGGTATATACTTCCTGGCCAAGCATATTGGTGATGCGCAACGTTGTGCTTACAGGGTTTACATTTTCGTAGGTTACTACAGCTATATCGCTGGCCGGGTTAGGTACTACATATACATGCAGTGTGCCTGCCTGGGTTGCGTTGTCATTCAGGCTCAGCTCAAAACGGTTGTTGCCTTGTGATGAAGCATCGCCTGTTACTTGGAACGTATATTCAAAGCCCTGGTACAGTGCATGCACCTCGTTCAGATATTTATCGTGCAGGAAGAACTGTGCGCCAGCAGGAGCTGTAAAGTTGTCGGCCCTGATGGTATAGATACCCTGCACACCAGAAGTGAGACCTAGTTTTATCACCTGTCCATCTACATAAGGACGTACATCTATAGATAACTTTGTATTGTCAGTACCAAAAGTATAGAAATTCAGATCCGGATTATAGAGTTTGTGTGCGTCCAGATTGTCTATACCACCAGATGCCTGATTATTGAAGTATAGCATTATCCTATCCCACGATGTATGACCACCAGCGCTTAGTATATGCAGCTGCACCATGTTATCACCAAGGCTTGTTTTTTTTGTTGTTTTGAACAGGCTTCCACTCACTGCGGCCCCTACTTTATTGCTTTCGGTAAATGTAAGTGCACTATGTATGCTGTCACGTACAGTTACAACAAAACTGCTGTAAGCAGGTAGTATATAAGAAGAATCAAATGGCAGTGATATGTATGCACCTTGTGTTTGCTGATTAGGATCCCATACCCAAAAGTTAGGCCCTACAGAATCGCCCCTAACCAAAGTGCTCAGATCTATAGGTGCAGCATATGGATTGCTTATAAAGTTGTAGCCTGCATTATCATTAGGGATCAATTTTACAATCTTTGTTCCCTGGTTTATATGTCCATTCATTACCAATGTAGTAGCAGATGGTACATAGTCTTCACCATGCAATCCTTCACCCTTGGTGCCCCTTACCATCACACGCATACCTTCCATAGGTTGCCATGCATTTACGCCGCTGTCTGCTATTGCATGTATGGGCTTCCAGCCGGTATTGTCATCGGTATCATTACCATTACCTGTAGTCGGATCGTACCAAAAAGCTGATGGATTATTGGTTTCTGTAGTCGTAAACCCATTCACCTTTCCACTGTCACCGGTTATGTCTATAGTATTGGTTAATTGGGATAAAGCAATACTTTCACTAAAAGGGTTACCTAAAAACCGGAATGCCCTTCTGCCGCCATGAATGTATTGTTGTACAGTAACGGGACCGTTAATATACGTGCCGATGCCACTGGCTATAGCTGCAGTAGCATTTGAATCGGATAACAAGACCAAACCTCCATGTATAGTCAATGTACCCTGCGCAGGATTGTATGTATTTTTTATATTGATGGTATCAGCGGCAGATATATAAGCGCCATTAGCATTATTTAATTCCAGATTGACAATAGTATCCTTACCTGTTATTTTTTGAGTATCAGTACCATTTAGCAACAACCATCCTGTTCCGGTTACATTTCCGTTAAGGGTTACCATACCGCTCACTTGCAGGAGGGCACTGTCTATTGACAAATTGGCAGCACTATCCGTTACTATACCATGTATGGCAGCAGTGTCAGATATCAATTCAGGTTTGTTTAGCGTAGCAGGAATATATATGTCATCATTTACTCCCGGTACGGCATTGCTGCACCAGTTAGCTGCTGTGTTCCAATCGTTGCCTGCAGCACCTGTCCACGTAGTTCCTCCTGATATGGTTTTGCTTACGCCGGCAAACGTGGTGACAGTAGCAGTATAGTTGCCTGGACCATTGCCAGTAAAGCTCATGTTCAGGCCATTTATATATTTCTGTATTCTTTCGTTGCCTGCATCGGCAACATACAATTCACCTGTGTTATCCAGGAATATACCCTGGGGCTTTAAAAGACCATTGCCAACTAATGTAGTGCCGCTTGTAGCGCCTTTTGCCCAGCGCTGTATGCGGTTGTTCCCAACATCAGCTATATATATGTTACCTGCGCCATCTACATAAATGGCATCGGGTGCCAGTAAGTGAGTTGAGTCAGATCCGAATATTTTGTTGCTGTCACCTGCAACGGTAATACCGGCAGGTGCAAGTGTTGTAAATTCCAATATCCTGTTATTGCCATTGTCGGCCACATACAGGTTCTTGTTATTGTCTACAAATAATCCCGATGGGTTGGCAAGCTGTGTGCCAGTTGCGCCACCTGCTACTGTTATGCCTTTCGTAGTACCCGGTGCAAACTTCTGTATGCGGTTGTTGTCATAGTCCGATACAAAAACATTACCGCTGCCATCTATAAATACTGCAATGGGAAAATCAAGCAAACTATCGGCACTACCCGATATACCGGCAGCAGATCCTGCAACAGTATATCCTGTTGTCGCACCCATTTTCCATTTCTGTATGCGGCTGTTGCCAAAGTCGGCTATATATATATAACCACTGTTATCAACATATACACCAGTTGGCGCGTAAAGCAGGCTGTCAGCTACACCGGCAGTGCCTATAGGCGATCCCGCAACTGTCACCCCATGGGTAGCGCCCGGTGCCCATTTCTGTATTCTGTTATTTAGTTGGTCAGCTATATATGTATTACCTTCATTATCAACAAATAACCCAAACGGATTGTCCAGCAGGTTGTTGGCAACCCCGCCATTGCCGGCCGTATCTCCGGCTACTGTATTTGCATTACTACCATAACCGGCATAGTTTACTTTTACGGTAACATTGTTCTTTTTCCAGGTGATGTAGGCAGGTGACAGAGAGCTTGTTGCAGTGAAAATACCACCGATACATCCATTGCTTCCTATAAGTGTAAGTAGAGGTTGGGGGTTTTGTGCATTCGCAGTCATAAATGTCACTGTACAAAAACCAATAAAAACGTTAATAAGTAGTTTTTTGTTCTTCATACATTCCTGATTTGTCCCCTCTTATATTATTAAGGTGCAAATTCCAAAAAAGAATCTTCATTAACAACTCATTAAAATATAATTATAATTCACTTTTAATAAAAACATACTTTATTTGATAATAAGTGTCATTAATTTTATTTAAATCGCTATTAATTAGTAGGTTATGTAGGTGATATAGAGAAAATCATTCAACATTTTGATGATGAATATCATTTATTTAATTTGTTATTTACCCCTCTGTTTATTAACAAAACAGTCATTTTTGTTAACGAATAACCAAAGCATTAACAAACGAACAACATATAGCGGTATGAAATAAATGTCGATTGGATTCTTTTTATACTATTTATTGATCGAGTTACATTATTGCTCATTTAATTATGATATTAATCAATCCCGCCACAGCAATTAAATAATCTATAGCCAAATCCATTTTTTGCGCGTAAGGTATTTTTCGTTTTCTTACCTTTGTGCCCGTTAATACTCTTTCTGAACAGTTTTAATTATCACACAATTTTTATGGGCTACGTAAAAGACCGTTTCAAGGCTAAAGCCGATGAACAGAACAAAGAGATCAAAAGCATCATTGAGCAGCATGGCAATATGGTGGTAGGCGATGTAACGCTTGCACAGGTGTACCAGGGTATGCGTGGCATTACAGGCCTTGTTACAGAAACATCTTTACTCGATGCCAACGAAGGCATACGTTTTCGTGGGTTTTCAATACCTGAATTGCGTGAAAAATTACCAAAAGCTGAAGGTGGACAAGAACCACTGCCCGAAGGTTTATTTTACCTGATGCTGATAGGTGAAGTACCCACAGAGGAAGAAGTAGAACACATCTCTGAAACATGGGCGCGCCGCTCTCATGTACCTAATTATGTGTTTGATGTTATTGAAGCATTGCCAGTATCTGCACACCCTATGACACAGTTCATAGCTGCAATACTTGCACTGCAAACACAATCGCGCTTTGCGAAGGCTTACACCGAAGGCATCAGCAAGAAGGATCATTGGAATTATGTGTATGAAGATACCATGGATCTCATTGCACGCTTGCCACGCGTAGCTGCATATATCTATCGTCGCAAGTACAAAGGTGGTGATCATATACAGCCCGATGGTATGTTGGACTGGTCTGCAAACTTTGCACACATGCTCGGTTTTGACGAAGAGAGCTTTAAAGAACTGATGCGCCTGTACCTTACCATACATTCAGATCATGAAGGTGGTAACGTATCGGCCCATGCTACCCACCTGGTAGGTTCTGCCCTTAGCGATCCATTTTTGTCCTTCGCCGCAGGTATGGCTGGCTTGGCTGGCCCACTGCACGGCCTGGCAAACCAAGAAGTGATACGCTGGATTGAAGAAATGTGCAAAGAACTGAACTCTGATCAACCTACTAAAGAGCAAATTGCTGACTACATACACAAAACACTTACAGAAGGCAAAGTAGTACCGGGCTACGGCCACGCAGTACTGCGCAAGACCGATCCGCGCTTTACCGCACAAATGGAGTTTGCTAAACGCCACTGTCCTGATGATCCTACAGTAAAAACAGTATGGAACATTTACGAAGTAGCGCCACCCATCCTTGAAAGCACCGGTAAAATAAAGAACCCATGGCCGAATGTAGATGCCCACTCAGGTGCATTGCTGAAGCATTATGGCCTGGTTGAAGAAGAATTTTACACCGTGTTGTTTGGTGTAAGCCGCGCACTGGGTGTACTGGCCAGCCTGTGTTGGGATCGTGCACTGGGATTCCCGCTGGAGCGCCCCAAGAGCATCACTACAGAGTGGGCAAAGAAGTTTGTAACCGCAGGCGAAAAGGTACCCGAATAGTACCATCGGCAGCTCAACTATATATTGAAGACGCACTGGTTGCGTCTTCACTTTTTAACACAACAACCACAAAAACAAAACAAAAATATAACATGAATAAAGGACCAATTTCCCAGTTCATACAGCATCACTACCGCCACTTCAACGCTGCGGCCCTGGTAGATGCTGCCAAGGGTTACGAAACCCACCTGCTTGAAGGTGGCAAGATGCTAATTTCTCTAGCTGGCGCTATGAGCACCGCCGAGTTGGGTATTTCCTTGGCCGAGATGATACGGCAAGACAAGGTGGCTATCATTAGCTGCACCGGCGCCAACCTGGAAGAAGATGTAATGAACCTGGTGGCACATACCCACTACAAACGCGTACCCAACTACCGCGACCTAAGTCCTGCTGAGGAGTTTGAACTGCTGGAACAGGGTTACAACCGCGTTACCGACACCTGCATACCCGAGGAGGAAGCCTTCCGCCGCATACAGAAGCACATCTTCAAAATATGGAAGGATGCTGAGGACAAGGGCGAGCGCTACTTCCCCCACGAGTTTATGTACAAGCTGCTGCTGAGCGGCGTAATGCAGGAACACTACGAGATTGACACCAAGCATAGCTGGATGATTGCCGCTGCCGAAAAGAACCTACCTATTATAGTACCAGGTTGGGAAGACAGCACTATGGGCAACATCTTTGCCAGCTATTGCATAAAGGGCGAGCTGAAGCCGAGCACCATGAAGAGTGGTATTGAGTACATGATGTGGCTTACCGACTGGTACCGCGCCAACAGCGCCGGCAAGGGCGTAGGCTTCTTCCAGATAGGTGGTGGTATTGCGGGCGACTTCCCAATATGTGTAGTACCTATGATGTACCAGGACCTGGAGTGGCACGATGTACCTTTCTGGAGCTACTTCTGCCAAATCAGCGACAGCACCACCAGCTATGGTTCTTACAGTGGAGCCGTACCTAACGAGAAGATCACCTGGGGCAAACTAGATATACACACCCCTAAGTTTATAGTAGAGAGCGATGCTACCATTGTTGCCCCACTTATATTTGCGTGGTTGCTAGGTTGGTAGTTTTTATAAAAATCTGATTTCAGATCCGGGGCTTGTGCTCCGGATTTTTTTGTTTGGTGGCGTGGTATCCATATCGCTTTCTTAAGGAAATAAACAGGGTATTTTTCATAAGAATAGCAAATAGTCTCCCTGTCTTCAAAATCGTAAAAGGCT
>Ga0206982_1143_pt1 | contig 22560 bp, 24 predicted proteins | sample Alteio_BWMinCont_18_FD_153493 | JGI IMG/M metagenome (GOLD analysis project Ga0206982, IMG submission 153493) | Enriched cells from forest soil in Barre Woods Harvard Forest LTER site, Petersham, Massachusetts, United States -... | ecosystem: Environmental > Terrestrial > Soil > Temperate forest >... | reverse complement strand
ACGGAAAAATAAAAGAGGTCACGGGTATCGGTGAAGATGTAACGGAACGCGAAAAAGCCACCAGGGAGCTAATATCAGCCAAAGAAGAAGCTGAGAGATCATCAAAATTTAAATCGGAATTCCTGTCTACAATGAGTCATGAGATAAGGACGCCGATGAATGCCGTTATTGGAACAACCAATTTGTTATTGATAGAAGATCCAAAACCCGAACAACTGGAATATCTGAATACACTAAAGTTTTCGGGAGAAAATCTTTTGGCCATTATAAACGATATTTTAGATTACAATAAAATTGAAGCAGGCAAATTAGAGCTTAATAAAATGCCTTTCAATATTTATCATCTGGTACAACAAATAAAACAATCATTTTTCCCAAAAGCTTCTGAAAAAGGGCTACATATCGATTTAATTATTGACAATACCATTCCAGGCTATTTAAACGGCGATCAGGTTCGCTTAGGACAGGTGCTAAATAATTTGATCAGTAATGCCATTAAATTCACACATAATGGCAAAGTAACCATCAGGCTTGACAACGAGGCATTGGCTGGCAATAACGTTAGTATCAAATTTACTGTAACTGACACAGGTATCGGCATTGCAGCCGAAAACCTAGCCATCATATTTGATCCATTTGAACAGGAAACGCAAATGCCTGATAATAATTATGGTGGTACCGGTTTAGGGCTTGCCATTACAAAACGGCTTATAGAATTACATGATAGTGCCATTGCAGTTATTAGTGAACCCGGCCAGGGAACACAGTTTACGTTCTCAATATCATTTGACATTGCGATGCATGAGCAAACAAAAGATAGCCAGTTATTACCTTCAATATCTGCTCCGCTAAATACCGACCTATCCGGTATGCGGGTGTTAATTGTTGACGATAATAAGATGAATTTGCTGATCGCATCGAAATTTCTAAAAAAATGGCAGGCACAGGTTGATGAAGCCATTAGTGGTATCCTCGCAATAGAAATGGCTGAGAAAAATAACTACGACCTTATATTAATGGATTTGCAAATGCCGGTAATGGATGGGTTTGAGGCAACAGTCATTATCAAACAAAGCAATCCTAATATTCCTGTTATTGCATTAACGGCCGATGCAATGCCCGAGACGTATAACAAGGCTTTCACCGCCGGCATGTGCGACTATTTGACAAAGCCATTTTTACCAACAGTGTTATTCGAAAAAATAGCTAAACATTACAATCCCGCGGTTTCGGCCGAAAATCAAATAAACTAAGCCTGCTCAATTAGATCGTATCGCTTCAACCGGATCAAGACTGGCCGCAAAATAGGCAGGAATAATGCCCGAAATAACGCCAATGGTTATTGAGGTGCCTATGCCTATCATGATATTTTTTATATCTAATACCACTTGTATATCTGCGGCAGCTTTAACAAGCGCCGTTGCGCCATAAACCATTGCCAAACCAATTATACCACCCATTAAGCATAAAATAACAGCCTCAATTAAAAATTGCAATAAAATAAAATAGCTTTTGGCTCCAAGAGATTTCTGGATGCCTATAATATTGGTACGCTCTTTAACTGATACAAACATAATGTTGGCGATACCGAACCCTCCAACCAAAATAGAAAACAAACCAATTATCAACCCAACAGTATGCAATACACCAAATACAACATCTAATTGATTAGAGAGTATACTGGTTTTGTTTAATGCAAAGTTATCATCTTCGCCGGGCCTTAAACGGCGGATAGACCGCATTAGGCCCCTTAGCTCACTTTCTACATCAACATCGGTTATTCCTGCCTTACCGCGTACAACTATCTGCGGGCCATAGTTTTCATTTTGTATGTCGATTACATTTTTTGCAAAATTGAGCGGTAATAGAATCTCTTTATCGTCAGATATACCTAATATATCGTTTCCTTCCTTTTTAAAAACACCTATTACGGTAACATAGCGGCCCATTATTTTCAGCTGCTTGCCAACGGCACCACCATCCGGAAATAAATTTTGAGCTATATCATAACCAATTACCGTTACCGGACTACCTGAACGCGATTCAAGGTCGGTAAAATATCTGCCATCCTCAAAATCGAAATTCCATGTTTTATCGTGATCCTGAGAAGCAGCGTCAATTTCAGCGCCTTCTACCGTGTTGCTCTTATATTTAACAATCCGGTTATCTATACTAATTTCATAAGAAATTGCAAAAGCCGTTTGACTACGTTTTTGCAGCTCATAAAAGTCTTTTAATTTAGGCACAGGGCGCTGCATGTATTTCCACCATGGGTATTCATCTCCCCCGCCCCATGGCCATTTCTGTATATAAATACTATTGCTCCCCAACTTATTTACACTTTGCTGCAGGTTATTACGCAAGGTATCAACAGCCGAAAAAACCGATATGATAGTAAATATACCTATGGTTACGCCTAACAACGAGAGAAATGTACGTAGCTTATTCTGACGTAAGGAATCATAGGCGAATAAGAAGCTTTCCCGCAAAAGTTTTAAAAATATCATCTGTTATGATTTCTTTTTTAGATTACTATCTACCGATATCCAGCTTGAGGCTATGGCGACTATAATTTTAGACTACGCCACGGCATTTAAGTTACATTTATTTTGTTATTTAAAACTATATTTAAAATCAAGTGTTAGAGTAAACACCAAAACAACCAATTAAGCCCTGAAGCAGAAAAAAAAAACGGTGAAAATACTAAAAAAAACCTTACATTTGCGCCCTTGAAAATTCATATAATTAAGCATGAAATTATCTCAATTTAAATTCAACCTGCCCGATTCACTTATAGCCCACACACCTGCCAACACCCGCGATGAGTCGCGATTAATGGTGTTGCACCGCGATTCGGGTAAAATTGAGCATAAAATATTTAAAGACGTATTGGATTATTTTGACGATAAGGACGTCATGATCCTTAACAACACCAAAGTATTCCCTGCGCGCATGTACGGTAACAAAGAAAAAACAGGCGCTACGATTGAAGTTTTTTTATTAAGAGAATTAAATAAAGAATTAAGATTGTGGGACGTTTTAGTTGACCCTGCACGTAAAATCCGCGTTGGTAACAAACTTTACTTTGGTGATGATGATTTATTGATTGCCGAAGTTGTGGATAATACTACTTCGCGCGGTCGTACCATCCGTTTTTTGTTTGACGGTACTGACGAGGAATTCCGCCGTAATGTGGAAATCCTTGGTGAAACACCACTGCCTAAATACATAAAACGCAAAGCTACAGCCGAAGATAAAGATCGTTACCAAACTATTTTCGCAAAACACGAAGGTGCTGTTGCCGCTCCTACTGCCGGCTTGCACTTTAGCCGCGAATTAATGAAACGCCTTGAATTAAAGGGTGTTGAATTTGCTGAGGTTACCTTACACGTAGGTTTAGGAACTTTCCGTCCGGTTGAGGTGGAAGATCTTACCAAACATAAAATGGATTCGGAGCAGTTTATAATTGAAGAAAAACAGGCGAATATTGTAAACAGGGCCATTGAACGTAAGAAAAGAATTTGTGCTGTTGGTACTACCTCAATGCGTGCTATCGAATCGGCCGTATCAGCCAATAAAACATTGAAACCGGCTAACGACTGGACAAGCAAATTCATATTCCCACCTTATGATTTTAGCATTGCCAACTCAATGATTACCAATTTCCACACGCCTGAGTCAACTTTGTTGATGATGATATGTGCATTTGGTGGATATGAGCATGTAATGAATGCCTATGAAGTTGCCGTTAAAGAAAAATATCGCTTTTATAGCTATGGCGATGCCATGCTGATTATTTAATTTAAGATGTGAGATACTAGATTTGAGATATGAGACTAACTCGTATCTCAAATTTATAACTTAGTGCCTGCAACTAAAATAATGGACACACTTAATCTCATATCTTATCTCTCACATCCCATACCCCAAAACAATTACGTTATTATTGTAGCCGGCGGATCAGGCAGCAGGATGCAGTCTACTGTTCCCAAGCAATTTCTGTTGCTAAATGGTAAACCTGTGTTGATGCATACTATTGAAGCATTCCATTATACTGACGCCAAACCAGAAACAATAATTGTTCTTCCTGCAGACTTCCATGATTACTGGAAGCAACTTTGCTCCGATCATCATTTCAGTATCCCACATCAGTTAGTAAACGGTGGCGAAACCAGATTTCATTCAGTAAAAAACGGCCTGGATTTAATTCCTGACAATACAAATTCGCTGGTAGCTGTGCATGATGCTGTAAGGCCTCTCACAGGCAAAGAGATCATTGATAAATCGTACGAATATGCGTTGGAGCACGGAAACGCCGTGGTGGCTGTTAAAAGTCGCGATTCTGTCAGGCAATTAAGAGATGGTGTTTCTGCATGTTTACTTCGCGAAGAGATTTACCTGGTTCAAACACCTCAAACATTCCAATCGGTACAAATAAAAAAAGCTTACGCACAAGCCTATGATGGAAAATTCACTGATGATGCCAGTGTTGTTGAAGAGATGGGTGAAAAAATCAACCTTATTGACGGCAGTTACCGTAATATTAAAATAACCTTCCCTGAAGATATTGCTATAGCCGAATTATTGCTGAATAATTTATAGCGATTGGCCCACAGTTCACAGTAATTTTAAACCGTGCACTGTGAACCAAATACCATAAATCAAAAATCTATGCCCTTCTGATGATGCCTAAAAGTATAGCTATTATAGCTATTACTAAAAGTATATGAATTAGGCCGCCTCCAACGGGATAAACAAATGCTCCGAAGATCCATCCTATTACAAGGATTACGGCGATTAAATAAAGTAAGCTTCTCATTTTTGTAAAGTTTTAGTTGATAATAATTTATTCCTATCATATCTAAAACCATTCCAAAAGGGAGTGCCAACAAAAAAACCCTGTTTTAAACAGGGTTTTTAGTATTCCGTATGATTTTAATATTCGTCTTCGTTAAAAAAGAAGTCGTCCTTTGTAGGGTAATCAGGCCATATTTCTTCAATGTTCTCGTATGGCTCACCATCATCTTCCAATGCCTGTAAGTTTTCTATAACTTCAACAGGCGCTCCGGAGCGGATGGCATAATCAATCAATTCATCTTTTGTTGCTGGCCAGGGTGCATCTTCAAGGTGTGATGCCAGTTCAAGTGTCCAATACATATTCTATTATTTATTTTATCTCGGTAAATATACTTTTTCGCAAAAGTATAATATTTTTAATTTGATTATCAATATTTTTTTTGATTTTTTTCAAATACGTGGTATCCATTGGTTTTCAGCTATTTTTCCATCATAGGCAATTTTTCTGGCCAGAGTAAACAAGTAATCACTTAGCCTGTTTAAATAAATATTAACCTTCTCCTCAACAAAACTTTCTTCTGCAAGCTGCACCGTTATTCTTTCAGCCCTCCGGCATACACACCTTGCAATATGGCAATAAGAAATGGTATTACTGCCTCCCGGTAAAATAAAATGACGCAATTCAGGTAATTTCTCATTCGCCAGATCCATTTCTTTCTCCAAAAGCTCTATGTCAGCCACGTGAAGATCAGGAATAATCATTTTTGACTTCTCCGGATCAGCGGCTAATGACGAGCCTATGGTAAACAACCTGTCCTGTATCTGCTTCAACACATCTTTATCGTGCTGGGCAATATCCTGATCGGCAATTAACCCTATATAAGAGTTCAACTCGTCAACGGTACCATAACTTTCAATGCGAATATGATATTTTGCTACTCGTGTGCCGCCAATTAATGAGGTAACACCTTTATCGCCTGTTTTGGTATATATTTTCATTTTATTTATACTATGCCGAATTTATTATTTTGATTTGAATTTAAGCCACTAACAGCAGATTTATTATTTATATCGACTTAGTTTTTAATCATAAACAGTAAGCCTGTTTTAATGTTATTATTTTTGTTGTAAATGTTAATTTAGTAAAATCAATGAAATACTTCATATTGCCGGGCCGCCCATATATCATTATGTTTAGTTTCTTTTTGCTGCTGAGTTTAAATTGTAGCAGCAATGGTAACAAGCCACCCACTCAAAAAACTGAAATATCAACTTTTTTAACCGAAAAGCTTTTTAATGATCTTTTCCCTTTAAGAGACAAGTTTTATACCTATGCTTCATTTATAAAAGCAGTGAAGGAACTGGGCCTGGTAAAGGTGAATGTTGTGAGGCGGGCGGTATCTATATACCAATTTACCCGTAAAGATAAAGGTACCGGAAAAATGACTATTGTGCGCCAGGATGAAGACTGGAATGAAGATTGGGCGAAAAAAAAGCCGGATAGCGCGTATGTGATAGACTATGGCAATTTCTGCTCTGAAAAAGATTTGCAGACCAACAAAAAGGAACTGGCTGCTTTTTTTGCCAATATTGCCCATGAAACCCGCCATGGCGAAGATGGGAAATACAATGATGGCTTGATGTTTATTCACGAGAATAATACTTCACTACCATATGTTGCTCCGAATGACGTTTACCCGGCTGTCGCTGGCAAAAAGTATTATGGCCGCGGACCAATGCAGCTCAGCTATAACGGTAATTATGGGTATGCCTCCGATTGTATTTTTGGCAACAAAACAATATTGTTAAATAATCCGGGATTGGTAGAAACAGATCCGGTTGTTGCTTTTAAAACCGCCATCTATTTCTGGATGACTCCGCAAACGCATAAACCATCGGCACACGATGTGATGATTGGCAAATGGGTCCCTAATGCAACAGATAAGGCCGCAGGACGTAACCCCGGCTTCGGGATGACCATTAATATCATTAACGGGCAGGTTGAATGTGGTAAAGGCGAAAATATGTACAGTATGAATAATCGCATTGCCTTTTATCAGTATTTCCTGAAAAAACTTGGTATAAGTGATCCTAATTGTGCCTGCTCTTGCGGCAATATGAAATCTTATTGATATCCCGAAGCCGTATTTGGTTATTGACACTAATTAAGTATTTTTATCGGGTATGAATAATTTCCCATTTGATACTATAGGACTTTGTGCCGAAGAAATAGACCGTTTTCACGACACTTACAAAGCGCTTAAAGCAAAATTTCCGATTGAGACTACCGGTACTATTGATTTTCATCTGGAGCAGTTTGAAATATTTAACAATTATTTAGACGTTAACCTGAGAGATTCATTTGCCATTAAGCATCCGCAAAATGACAGCTACCTGTTTTTTCTGGAAACGCAAACAAAAAATCATGAAAAGGGCAGCCTTGCCGGTTGTATGGAACACCAGACCTGGGCATTGGCTTATCTGAAACATGATTTTGGACGTGTAATCATCCGTCGTGAAACACTTGCTGATAAAATTTTTGAGCTGGTACACCCTGTCGAACTGGATTTTGAAGAAGACAAGGCATTCAGCGATACCTTTTATGTTTTAACAAACGATCGGGCAAAAGCGACCAAAGCAATAGATCGTCATTTCCGGAATGCCGTTATGGATGTACGTGAAGATGATTTTATAATTGAAATTGTTGAACATACTCTTGTTATTGGCGACCGTAAACCCATATCGCCGGAGAGAGCTATATTCCTTGCAGAATTTGTAACCCGGGTGTGCAATACTTGCAGTTGAAACTACAAGTGTTCATGGGTGTTCATTTTTGAACGCATGAACGCTGTGAACAACCGTGAACACCGTGAACACTTATTGCAATAAAAATAAATTAATCCTTAAATTCCGGAATGCCTTCTCTGGCAACTCTTTGGATATTGGTATTGGCATAATCGTTTTCAATCAAACCATCGCGCATCCGCACTATACGGTGAGCATGTAATGCAATATCCTCTTCGTGAGTAACTAAAATAATGGTGTTGCCTTTGGCATGAATATCTTCCATCAGGCCCATTATCTCAATAGATGTTTTGGTATCAAGATTACCTGTAGGCTCATCGGCCAAAATAATTGATGGATTGTTAATCAGCGCACGGGCCACTGCTACACGCTGGCGCTGGCCACCAGAAAGTTCATTGGGTTTGTGGTCGACACGATTACCGAGGCCCACATTTTGTAGACTCGTTTTTGCCCGCTCCATTCTTTTTTCCTTGCTTATGCCTGCATAAATAAGTGGCAAAGCAACATTATCTAACGCGGTATTACGTGGTAACAGGTTAAATGTTTGAAAAACGAAACCAATTTCTGTGTTCCTGACTTCGGCAAGCTCATTGTCGGTCATGTGGCTTACATTAATGCCGTTTAAGATATACTCACCTTTTGAGGGCGTATCCAAACAGCCTAATATATTCATTAATGTAGATTTGCCCGAGCCCGACGGCCCCATCAGTGCCACAAATTCCCCCTTGTTAATAGTTAACGATACAGACTTAAGAGCGTGAATAACTTCCGATCCTATTACATATTTACGTCCAATATCTTTTAAGGTAATTAGTGGCTCCATTTTTTTCTTGTTTTGACTGTAGTAGTCTGTACTTTGTTACAGCGTTTTTAAAAAAAGCGCAGGGCTTGCAAAATGTGAAAGACTATTTTATCCAATTACCTTCGGCACCAAAAAGAAATCTTTATCGTGCTTAGGTGCATTTTGTAAAGCTTCTTCATGAGTAATTTCCTGTTTAACTACATCTTCTCTAAAGCCATTTACCTCATTGGTCATATAAATCAGCGGTTCAATTCCGGCGGTATTTATTTCATTTAATTTATCCATAAATCCAAGGATCTTGTTCATATCAACAATCATCTCCTCTTTTTCATCGCCCGATAGTTCAAGCCTTGCCAGATGGGCTATTTTGTCAACGGTTTCCTCGTCAATAGTCATGCTAATCCTAATTTACGTTTAATAATATCATGCACCTCATCACGCAGCGTATCAGCATCATCTAGTGTTAAGTGCGCGGTTTCAATGGGTTTGTGTACAAATATATTACAAATGCCCGGTCTGCTGCCATATTCGCTGCCAGTATTCCAAAAAACTTTCCACGTATCAAGCGATGTTATGGGCAATATGGGTATTTTCAGTTCAATTGCCAGCCTGAACGCTCCGTTTTTAAATGAGTGCAAATTTGGAGGGTAATCCAGTGGAATAGTGGCTTCGGGGAAAATCACTACGCTAACGCCCTCCTTTAATCGCTCGGCGGCAGTTTTAAACGCCCTGAAAGATGAAATTTTGCTGTCCCTGTTAACGGTAATATCTATCGTTCTAAAAAAAAAGCCAAGCACCATATTTTTCAGCAATTCCTCCTTACCAATAAAGCAATGATTATTTTTTGCAGCAATGCAAATTGACGAAACATCAACGTTAGAAGTATGGTTGCCAATAATAATGTACGTACGGCTCCAATCGATATCATCCTCATGCTTTACCCTGAAAAATATACCCGAAATAGCTGTACTTAAGCTGATGATGAGCCGCCTGAAGCTGTTAATATATTTATATCGTTCTTTTTTGCGGGAGAGAAAATATAGTGCCGGCCATACAAGGATAAAAAAGAGTGCGACACTATAGCGGTAAAAATAGCTGTGTAATCTTTTTAGGGCGAGTTTCATGGTTACCAAAAATAAAAAAATCCTTATCTTTTTAAATAGACATTATGAACAAGAATTTTATGTATTTAAATAACTACCGCTTCCTGGCAGTTGGCAGTTATTTTCTTATCAATAATATTGTAAACTTCATCGCGCAGCATATCTGCATCGGCTGGTGTAAGGTTTGCGGTATCTATTGGCCTATGTACAAAAAATTTGCAGACTCCCGGTTTGGTGCCATATTTGGCACCATCGTCCCAAAGCATTTTCCACGTATTTGCCGATGAAACCGGGATAATAGGAACTTTCAGATCAATTGCCAGCCGGAACGGTCCGTTCTTAAATTCATGCAGCACCGGAGGATACTCGTCGTCTATTTTTCCCTCGGGAAAGATGATTAATGATATGCCATTTTTCAGCCTTTCGCCGGCTTCCTTAAATGCCCGGTATGACGACATTTTGCTATCCCTGTTTACAGGTATATCAACCGATTTGAAGAACAGACCGGTAACCAAACCATCCTTTAATGCTTCTTTGCCCATGAAACTACAATTACTGTTTACCAGCACACACATGGCTGCAATATCAAGGTTAGATGTATGATTTGGGCAAATGATATAAGTTTTACTCCAGTCAATAGGTTGTTCATATTCGTATTTAAAGAAAAAGCCCACCAGAGCCGAGCTTAAAAATCCCCAAACGCGCCGTAAAGCATTCATATTTCTGTATCGCGATGGTTTTCGGGAAAAATAATAAAATAAAGGCCAAAATAAAAAATAAGTAAGGGCTACACTAACAACGTATAAGTAAACGTGTACTTTCTTTAATAGCATTTTCATTTCCATCAAAAATATAAAAATTACTTACTTTCGCCCCATGGAAACTGTTGTTAGTGGTATCCGTTCAACCGGGAACTTACATTTAGGAAATTATTACGGAGCTATACAAAACTTCGTGAAAATGCAGCACGAGTATAACTGCTATTTTTTTATTGCCGATCTGCATTCGTTAACTACCCACCCCACTCCTGCCGATTTACATGGCAATATTAAACAGGTGTTGGTAGAATATCTGGCCGCGGGCATTGATCCCGAAACAGCTACTATTTATATCCAGTCGGATGTTCCGGAAATTGCCGAGCTATATCTTTATTTAAATATGAACGCCTATTTGGGCGAACTGGAACGTGCTACATCATTTAAAGATAAAGTACGTGCAAACCCCGATAATGTTAATGCAGGTTTACTTACCTATCCGGTATTGATGGCTGCTGATATTATTATCCACAAAGCAACAAAGGTACCCGTAGGCAAAGACCAGGAGCAACACCTGGAGATGGCCCGTACTTTTGGCAATCGTTTTAACCGGTTATACCATAACGACTATTTCCCCGAACCTTATGCCTTTAATTACAGCGATAACCTGGTAAAAATCCCAGGGCTGGACGGTAAAGGAAAAATGGGTAAATCAGAAGGCGAAGGCAATGCCGTTTATTTGTCTGATTCACCCGAGGTTATCCGCAAAAAAGTAATGCGCGCGGTCACTGACGGTGGCCCAACGGTTGAGAATTCAGTAAAACCGGTTGAAATTCAAAACCTGTTCGATATTATAAAAGTGGTGTCATCTGCTGATACTTACGAACATTTTGATAACCTTTACAATACCTGCCAGATCCGCTATGGTGATCTGAAAAAACAACTGGCCGAAGATATCATTATTGCTACAGCACCTATCCGCGAAAAAATAAATGATATAGCTGCCGATACCATGTATTTGCGCCAGGTAGCCCGACATGGTGCTATCAAGGCAAGGGAAAGTGCATCAAAAACTATCCGCGAGGTAAGAGAAATTATCGGTTTTAAAAGTTTTTAAGTAGTTCATTGTTGATAGTTCATAGTTCATAATGTATATTAGGCGGAGTTTCGTTTCATTGTAAATAGAACGTACGCTAATACTTTATAGTGAACCGCAAACTGCAAACTAACAAAAAACATGCACATAGCTATTGTAGGAAATATAGGCGCCGGTAAGACCACCCTCACCGAGTTATTGGCCAAAAATTATGGTTGGGATCCTCTGTATGAGGCTGTTGATAACAATCCATACCTGGAAGATTTTTACAGCGATATGAAACGCTGGAGTTTTAACCTGCAAATCTATTTCTTAAACACTCGTTACCGCCAGATCATCGAGATTCAGAAAAACGGGATGGACATTATACAGGACCGGACTATTTATGAAGATGCCTACATCTTTGCCGAAAACCTGCATGATATGGGTTTAATGACCACCCGCGATTATGAGAATTACCAGGCCATGTTTGATAACATTACCGAGTTTATAAAACCGCCAGATCTTTTAATTTATCTTAAAGCTTCTGTGCCTACCCTGGTGAACAATATACAACGCCGTGGCCGCGAATATGAATCGGGCATCAGGCTTGATTACCTTTCAAAGCTGAATGAAAAGTACGATAAATGGATAAAAGGCTATAAATTAGGTAAACTACTGATTATTGATAAAGACAATATTGACTTTGCTAATAATACTGAAGACCTGGCCACCATTGTGCAAATGATTGAGCGCGAAATACACGGGTTATTTTAAGCCCCACCTAAACGGCGAAGCCCTCATGAATACCTAAAAATTAAACAAAATATGAATAATCCGCCCCGGTAGGGAGGACTTAATATTTTTGATATGATCAACAATCAGTCTCTCCCCTCCGGGGAGATTAAGAGGGGCTTCCTCGGCATAATTCCCGCCCGCTATGCGTCAACCCGTTTTCCGGGTAAACCACTGGTTGATATCGCCGGTAAAAGCATGATTCAACGGGTTTATGAGCAGGCCAAAAAGTGCGCTCATTTAGCAGAAGTGATTGTTGCTACCGATGATGAACGGATTTACAAACGCGTACATGATTTTGGCGGATCGGCCATCATTACCTCACCCGATCATCAAAGCGGAACCGACCGCTGCGCTGAAGTTGCCCTTAAACATCCGCAATATGAGGTAATCATTAACATTCAGGGGGATGAGCCATACATCGATCCGGAACAGATCAGTAAACTGGCCTCCTGCTTTCAAAATGCAGATACACAAATAGCTACCCTGATAAAAAAGGTAAATACTGAGCAGGAGTTGTTGAACATCAACTCACCAAAGGTGGTGATCAATAAATTATCCGAGGCCGTTTATTTTTCGCGTTCGCCGTTGCCGCATATCCGCGGTCAAGAGCAAAAAGATTGGTTAAAACACTATACCTATTTTAAACACATAGGTATTTACGGCTACCGTGCTGATATTTTGCAGCAAATAACCAAACTTCCCGTCTCCTACCTCGAAAAAGCGGAGAGCCTGGAACAATTACGCTGGATTGAAAATGGCTATCGCATAAAAGTGGCCGAAACCGAATTGGAAACTTATGCTATAGATACGCCGGAGGATCTTATCAATTTGACTAAATAATACTAAACCCCTAATAATTTAGAACTTAATTAAACCTAAATCATGAAACCTTTAATCACAAAAACACTTGTTTTCATGGCAGTAATTTTATCTGCATTTACTGCCAAAGCGCAACAAGACTATGTTATAACAACAAATGGCGATTCAATAAAATGTAAAGTTATTATCCCTTTTATAGGTTCCCCTAAGTATAAGATTGAAGGCTCCAATGAATCTAAAAAAATTAAAATTAACGAAGTTAAAGAATACTCAATAGCGCGCGAAAACCAAACATTCAGAGCTGTGGTTATCAAAAATGCCGGCGCCTTTTTCCCTAAGGGACCTTCATATATGACGGTTATAGAAAAAGGTAGAATAAATTTATATGAAATGATTTACACCAACACATCTGCTAACGGAGCCAGCACCTCTACAAAAGTATGGTACGTTAGTAAAAACACAGATACTGTAAGTGAGTTAAAAACAACAAGTATTTTTTCTATGGATTCTAAAAAAGACCGGAAAGATAATTTCCTGGATCTAATAAAGGACAATAAAGAGGTTTCTGATAAGTATTTATCAGAAAAGAAATTCAGCTTTGATGCTATCCAAAATCTGGTGCAATTGTACAACACAACGGGTAGACCTTATAAAGATGCCACCGGCGATGCAATTATCAAAAAAGAAGATACCATTAATAATCCCAATAAAAACTGAATGCATAGATCTCCAAAGTCAGCGGCTTTGGAGATCTATTTGAACGGCGTATTTCGAACAGCTTGATAACCATTTTCAGCTTTAAGGGCATCTAATTTTCACACCATTTTAACAATTACATTTTCTTTCCGTCAAGTCCTGAAAATTTTCCTACTTTTGTATCCCGTACACAAACAATTTGTTTCGGCATAAATCCGGAACAAATCAGCAAAAAATCATGACTAAATATATATTTGTTACGGGCGGCGTTACTTCGTCGTTAGGGAAAGGCATTATATCTGCCTCGCTTGCAAAGCTCCTTCAATCGCGCGGCTATTGCGTTACTATCCAAAAATTCGACCCCTATATTAATATCGATCCGGGTACTTTAAACCCCTACGAACACGGCGAATGTTATGTTACCGAAGATGGTGCTGAAACCGATCTGGACCTTGGTCATTACGAACGTTTCTTAAATACCCCTACTTCAAAAGCAAACAACATTACTACCGGCCGCATTTATCAAAATGTAATTAACAAGGAGCGCGAGGGTGCATTTTTAGGTAAAACTGTACAGGTAGTTCCGCATATTACCGACGAAATAAAAAGAAACATCCGCATCCTTGGCGAAAGCGGCGATTATGATATTGTGATAACCGAGTTAGGTGGCACTGTAGGCGATATTGAATCATTGCCGTACATTGAAGCGGTACGCCAGTTCAGGTGGGAAAACGGCTCTGGCAATTCATTGGTTATTCACTTAACACTTATCCCCTTCCTTGCTGCAGCCGGTGAGCTGAAAACAAAGCCTACACAGCACTCTGTTAAAATGTTACTGGAATATGGTATTCAGCCGGATATTTTGGTTTGCCGTACAGAGCATCACCTTACTCTAGATATCCGCAAAAAAATAGCTTTATTTTGTAACGTAAACATCAACGCCGTTGTCGAATCAATTGACGCATCAACTATTTATGATGTGCCATTATTGATGTTGAAAGAACAATTGGATAAAACGGTTTTAACCAAATTAAAACTGCCTCATAAAATCGATCCGGCATTAGAGAACTGGAAAGACTTTTTGGGCCGTTTAAAAAATCCAACCTCTGAAGTAAAAATTGGGCTGGTAGGCAAATATGTGGAGCTGCCTGATGCTTATAAATCCATCAGCGAATCATTTATTCATGCCGGTGCAAAAAATGAATGTAAGGTACATGTAGAATATATTCCGTCGGAACAATTAACACCCGAAAACGCCGTTGAGAAATTAAAGGGTTTACATGGTGTTTTAGTGGCACCAGGCTTTGGTGAGCGTGGTTTTGAAGGTAAAATTGAAGCTATCCGTTATGTGCGTGAAAATAATATTCCGTTTTTTGGAATTTGTTTAGGTATGCAATGTGCCGTGGTTGAATTTGGCCGTAATGTTTTGGGGCTTAAAGATGCCAGCAGTACCGAAATGAATCCCGATACTCCTCACCCGGTTATTGGAATGATGGAAGATCAGAAAAAAATTGTACTTAAAGGTGGCACCATGCGTTTGGGCGCTTATGCCTGCGATTTGAAAAAAGGCAGCAAGGCAGCAAACTTTTATGGAAAAACACATATCTCCGAGCGCCACAGACACCGTTATGAGTTCAATAACGATTATTTAAAAGATTATGAAAACGCCGGATTAACCCCAACAGGTATTAACCCGGAAAATAACCTGGTAGAGATTGTAGAGCTAAAAAAATCACCCATTTTTTGTGGGCGCACAGTTCCATCCCGAATTAAAATCAACAGTTGCAAATCCGCACCCACTTTTTATTAACTTTGTCGCCGCTTCGATGGCTTATGCCCGTAAGAAATAGGTAATTGTACTACACACAGAAATGGATAAAAATACGTTTACAGGACTATTCCTGATCATGATTATAATGGGTGTATCCATTTATTTCATGAAACCGTCAGATACTGACTTAAAAAAAGAAAGATTAAAAGCACACACCGATTCAGTAAAAAGAGGTCAACTGCCAAAATTAAATGCAGCTACTACTGCAAAATTTACAGACTCAACTAAAGCTACTGCCAGCAAACAACTGGATTCGGCTACGTTAAAAATGCCTTTTGGTGCGGCAACAGTTGGTACCGATAAATTGGTAACACTTGAAAATAAAGACATCATTGTAAAGCTTTCCACTCATGGTGGCAGGGTTTATTCTGTTGAGCTAAAAGACTACAAAACGTTTGATAAAAAACCATTGATACTTTTTGATGGTGATAAAAATCAGTTTGGTTTAAACTTTACGGCCGGCAACAACAGCATTAATACCAACAAGCTGTACTTTACGCCAAGTGCTGCTTCACTTACCGTAAGTGGTGCCGACTCGAGCACTGTTACCATGCGTTTGAGTTATAGTGCTACGCAGTATATTGATTATATCTACTCGTTAAAAGGTACTGGTTACAAGCTGGGTTTAACCATTAAGCCAACCGGCCTGGATCAGGTAATTGCAAATACCAGCACTCTCAATATCAACTGGGCGGCAAGTGTACGCAAACAGGAAAAAGATATGGAGCAGGAGCGCCGTTATTCTTATGTTTCATACAATAATATTGATGGCGAAAATGATTACCTGAGCCAAAGCAAAGATGATCAGAAAGAAATCACTGATAAAAAGTTGCAATGGATCTCATTCAAAGCGCACTTTTTCTCGAGCGTTATTATAGCTGACAAAGGTTTCGATAAATCCAGCCTGGCGGAAAGCATGGATGTTACCGATACAACCGATAGTAAGCAAATGAGCGCTAATCTGGTATTATCGCGTAGTACCGAAGGCACCTTCCCTTTACTATTTTATTTTGGCCCAAACCGTTATTCTACTTTAAAAGATCAGGGCTATGCGCTTGAAAAGCAAGTTGACCTTGGCTGGGGACCGTTAAAATATATCAACCGCTTTGCAGTATTACCGGTATTTAATATCCTTAAAAAGTTCAACTGGAATTATGGGTTAATCATTTTAGCGCTTACCATTATACTTAAGCTGGTTTTATCGCCGCTTACCTATAAGTCATATCTTTCAATGGCTAAAATGCGCGTGCTGAAGCCGGAGATGGATGAAATTAAAACCAAAGTTGGTGAAGACAACCCTACTCTTTTGCAACAGGAATACCTGAAGCTTTATAAAAAAGCCGGTGTAAATCCATTGGGCGGATGTCTGCCTTTGCTGATACAGATGCCTATTGTAATTGCTTTCTTCCGTTTCTTCCCAAGTTTATTTGAGCTGCGCGGGCAAAGCTTTTTGTGGATGCACGATTTATCAACTTACGATGCAATCATCACCTTCCCAAGCATTCCTTTTATTGGTAACCACTTAAGTTTAATGTGTGTACTGATGACTATTTCAACCCTGATTTACACTTATTTCAATAATCAGATTTCGGGCGCAACGGGGCAAATGAAATACATCGGTTACATCACCCCTATTATATTCCTGGGTGCATTGAATGGCTACCCGGCAGGTTTAAATTATTATTACTTCCTGGCTAACATGATGACTTTCTTACAGCAATACATTATCCGATTAATGGTTGATGACAAAAAGATTCATGCCCAGATTCAGGAAAACAAAAAGAAGCCGGATGAAAAGAAAAAAACCGGTGGTTTCCAGGCTCGTATGGAAGAAATGATGCGTCAAAAACAACAATTGCCTGCCGCACCAAATACATCTAAAAAGAAATAATTAAAAGACTTCAAAGTCTGAAAAAATAAAACATACAAGTCCGGCAGAATAGATCTGCCGGGCTTTTTTGTGGAAATTATTCTCTGTAACTTTATTATCCAAATTCTTTCAGACTTTCTTTAGATAAAACTAATAATATTAGCAAAAACTTATTACATTTACATCGATGTATGCAATTGTTGATATTGAGACCACGGGAGGGCATGCCAGCGCCAACGGCATCACTGAGATTGCCATTTGTATACATAATGGTAAAAAGGTAACTGAACGCTATTCAACCCTTATCAATCCCAAAAGAGATATCCCGATATACATCAGTGCTTTAACAGGCATTACCAATGAAATGGTAGAAAAAGCACCACCGTTTGAAGACGTTGCTCACGATATTTACCACCTGCTCAACAACAAAATATTTGTCGCCCATAATGTAAATTTCGATTATTCTTTTGTTCGTCATCATTTATCAGCCGCCGGGTACGAGCTGCAAAGTAAAAAACTATGTACGGTAAGGCTTGGCCGAAAAATAATACCGGGGCTACCTTCTTATGGGCTTGGCAAACTTTGCAGGCATTTAGGGATCGAAAACGAAAGCCGCCACCGCGCCGCCGGCGATGCAGAAGCTACTTCCAAACTATTTTCACTATTGCTGAAAAGTGATACTCAAAATCACATTGCTCAGGCATTAAAAATAAATTCAAAAGAACAGGTATTACCTGCCAACCTGCCCAAACAGGATGTAGAGGTATTGCCATCATCGCCTGGCGTATACTACTTTCATGATGACAATGGAAAAGTAATTTATGTAGGCAAGGCTAAAAATTTAAAGAAACGGGTATGCAGCCATTTTACAGGAAACAATCCGGGTCCGCAGCGACAGGAGTTTCTGAGAAATATTCATCGTATTAGCCACCAGCTTTGCGGTACAGAGCTGATAGCCCTGGTGCTGGAAGCCGTTGAAATAAAGCGCCTGTGGCCCAAATACAACCGCTCACTGAAACGTTTTGAGCAGGCTTACAGTTTATATGCGTTTGAAGACCAACGCGGTTACATGCGCCTGGCAGTTGATAAACACCGCAAAATGACCGGCGCCATTTATAGCTGCAATACATTATTTGAGGGCCGTTCACTGCTGTTAAAGCTGATTGAAAATTTTGAGCTTTGCCCTAAGCTTTGTTTTATTCAAAACAATAATGAACCCTGTATGGGCAGAAGCGGCGAAAATTGCGCCTGTAGCGGGCACCAATCTCCCGAAGAATATAATCAAAAAGTAGAGCTCGCCATAAATGAGCTAAATGAAGGCCTACCAACATTTGCCATAAGAGATGCCGGGCGCACCGACGATGAACACAGTTGTTTATTGATTGAAAAGGGAAGATTTTACGGTATGGGTTATATTTCCCACTATTTTAATGTCGACAGTTTAACACAGCTTAAAAATCATCTCACCCCCTATCCCGGAAATGATTATATAAAAACTATAGTAGCGGGATATGCCACACGCTTTCCGGATAGGAAGGTTACGTTTTAGAGGATATTTCAAATAATTCCTGCTTTTTCCAGCTCAACCTGCATTTCCTGCTGAATCTTTAATGCTTCTGCTCTTGCAGCTTCCGCAAAATCACGGCCATTTGAAGCATAATTAATAGATCTGGAGGCATTTACTAATAATCCGCACTCCTTTGTCATTCCGTACTGGCAAACATCCTTCAGGCTCCCTCCCTGCGCTCCCACACCTGGAACGAGCAAAAAGTTATTGGGCGCTATTTTTCTGATATTAACAAATTCGGTGCTTTTGGTGGCGCCCACAACAAACATCATACGGTCATCACCGGCCCAGGTATTTGCTTTTTGAATCACCGTTTCATACAAAGGTCCGTTTTCGGTAGTGAGATACTGAAAGTCTTTGCTCCCGGCAGACGAAGTTAAAGCCAGCAAAACAAGCCATTTGCCAGGATAAGAAAGATAGGATGTAACCGTGTCGCTGCCCATATAAGGTGATACTGTTATGGCATCAAAGCTCATTCCCGCTGCATCCTCATCAAAAAAAGCCCGTGCATACATGTCTGATGTATTGCCGATATCGCCCCGTTTGGCATCAATTATATTTAAACATTCCTTAGGTAGATACTTCCAGGTGTCAATTAAGCTTTGCCATCCTTTGATGCCTCTGCTTTCGTAAAATGCAGCGTTGGGTTTGTAGCTTACACATAGATCACGCGTGGCATCAATTATTTGCTTATTAAACTCAAATATCGGGTCAGGGTATTCTTTTAAAAATGAAGGTATTTTTTCAATATCCGGATCCAATCCTACACACAAGAATGATTTCTTTTGTTTTATCTGGGTTATCAGTTGCTGGCGGGAGATCATGAAAAGCGATTTTATTTAACGATGCAAAAAAACTAAAAATAAACTTAACCGTTACCCATTGAAAGGTTATTTTTTGAAATAATTTGTATTTATAAATTAATTGATTAAAATTGCAATGTTTTCCATTGAATTTTTCTTGCACCAAAGAAACAATTTAAAAACTCCAGGTTATTTTATTAATTATTTGCGTGGGTTTACAGGTTGCATAAACAAAGTTGCAAAACAAATTTCTTTCATATAAAACATCTCCATGTTTACGTTATAAATTGGATTTGCTTACAAAATAAATTCAGTGCCATTGTGCAAACAACTTTACTGACGATATAGTCTCATAGTACCGTTGAAAAATTATAGAAAATCACAAAAAATATTCAATATTTAAAATCCTTTTGAAATATTAATTCATAACATGTTTAATACAAACGAATTGAACGACAAACTCGTTTCAGAGTTGCGCGAAATTGCCAGAAATTTAGGTATTGCTGAATCTGACGAGCTTAGAAAAGCCCAATTAATTACCCGTATTGTTGAGCAAGAGCAATTGATTGAAGCTGCAAGAACCCAACAACAGACTGTTAACAGCAATTATACCGCTGTTACTGAAAAAACGGAAGTCGAGCCTGCGGATAAAACCCGAAAAAGAGTCCGCACCATAAAAAGCACTACCAAGCCACGTGTAGAAGTTCCTTTAGATGATACCAATTTATTTGATATGCCTGATGATGAACCCGCTACCGACGACGAAGAAAACGAAGTTGCTGTAGCCAATGAAGAAGAAGATGACGCAGTTGTAGAGGCAAGGGAAAATAGCACTAAAAATGAAGAACAGGCACCTGAAGCACGCCCGCAAAAGTTTGAACGCAGAGTTAACAACCAGGGCGGTCAGCAAAAAAGCCAGGAGCCCGCAATAAACCTTGATTTTGATAATGTAATAGTAAACGAAGGCGTATTAGAAATTATGCCCGACGGATACGGTTTCTTGCGTTCATCAGATTACAACTATCTTACTTCGCCTGATGATATTTATGTATCACAGTCGCAAATCAAACTTTTTGGTCTTAAAACAGGTGACACTGTTCGCGGAAGCATCAGACCACCAAAAGAAGGCGAAAAATATTTTCCACTGGTGCGTGTAGAAGCCATCAATGGCCGTATACCTGCCGAAGTTCGTGACCGTGTTCCGTTTGATCACTTAACTCCTCTATTCCCATCCGAAAAATTAAGCTTGTTTACTGATGCGGGCAACTATTCAACCCGTATCATGGATCTATTTTCACCAATTGGAAAAGGTCAGCGCGGTTTAATTGTAGCTCAACCCAAAACAGGTAAAACCATGCTTTTAAAGGATGTAGCTAATGCTATTGCAAAAAACCATCCTGAAGTATATCTGATTATATTGTTGATTGACGAACGTCCGGAAGAGGTAACTGACATGGCCCGCAGCGTACGCGCTGAGGTAGTTTCATCAACCTTTGACGAACCGGCCGAGCGCCACGTAAAAATTGCCAATATCGTTTTGGAAAAAGCCAAACGTATGGTAGAATGCGGACATGACGTTGTTATTCTTTTAGATTCAATAACCCGTTTGGCACGTGCTTATAACACCGTTGCTCCGGCATCAGGTAAAATATTATCAGGTGGTGTTGATGCTAATGCCTTGCACAAACCTAAACGCTTTTTCGGCGCCGCACGTAACATTGAAGATGGCGGCTCACTAACCATCATCGCTACCGCTCTTACAGAAACCGGTTCAAAAATGGACGAAGTTATTTTTGAAGAGTTTAAAGGTACAGGCAACATGGAGTTACAGCTCGACCGTAAATTATCTAACAAACGTATATTCCCTGCTATTGATATCACCGCTTCAAGTACCCGTCGTGATGATCTGTTGCTTGATCGCGATACGTTACAACGGATATGGATTTTGCGTAACCACCTGGCTGATATGAACTCACAGGAATCGATGGAGTTTTTGCAAAGCCAGATAAAGGGTACAAAAACCAACGAAGAGTTTTTGATATCAATGAATTCGTAATAATTTAGTATTTATGAAGTTATATGATTAACATAAAAGTTAATGCAAAACTTCATAAATACTTAATTTAATCTTGATACCTTCATAGCGGAATGAAGAATCGTCTCAAAAAACATTTGCCGAACGCTATCACCTGTGCCAACCTTTTCATGCTGCCTGTTACTGCTTTTCCCTGTGGGTCAAGGATTTCTTTTTTGGGCATTACGTCTATTTCGGCCTGGAACTTTTTCATTAAGATAATTTTTAAAGGTGTTTATCGGGGCTGGTCTTTACGTCTTTTGACGAACCGCTAATAACACTCACATTTGTAAATTTGAACTGAATTATTGATAGGGTAACATATATAAATATGACTACCGGAACCGCTGCAAATTTAAAAAATAGAATGAGTATTGCCGAAAATAGCAGTAATAAATAACGAAAAATATTTTCATTAAAGTCCTTGTTCTTAAATTTTAATGACATCATAGGCATTTCGGCCACCAATAACGAACACATAATTATAATAAACACCGACAGTATGTAAGGATTTAACAGATAAGGTGTATAATACCTGTTATGATGATCAATAATAAGCGGGAATGATGCTATCAAAATAGCATTTGCAGGTGTAGGCAAACCAATAAAATTTTCCGACTGACGCGTATCCACATTAAATTTAGCCAATCTTAATGCCGAAAATACGGGTATTAAAAATGCTATACATAATTACAGCCGGCAAAACACCAAAGCTAACCATATCGGCCAGTGAATCAAGATCTTTACCTATTCCTGAAAATGATT
>Ga0206982_1145_pt1 | contig 22772 bp, 19 predicted proteins | sample Alteio_BWMinCont_18_FD_153493 | JGI IMG/M metagenome (GOLD analysis project Ga0206982, IMG submission 153493) | Enriched cells from forest soil in Barre Woods Harvard Forest LTER site, Petersham, Massachusetts, United States -... | ecosystem: Environmental > Terrestrial > Soil > Temperate forest >... | reverse complement strand
TATTAAATACCATTATTAATAAGCAGGTATAGACACTTATAGTGTTTTACCTGCTTATTAATTTTTACCGGATTAAAACTTTTTAGCAAAACGGTTATTTCTCATCAGTATGGCAAAATCTAAACAGTCAGCAGCGCTTGGTTTTATTTTTATAACCATATTTATTGATGTGCTGGGATTGGGAATTATCATTCCTGTTTTGCCAAAACTACTACAAACACTGGGGCATATTGATGTGAGTACAGCATCACGATACAACGGCTGGCTTACAACTGTTTATGCATCTATGCAATTGGCCTTTGCTTCTGTTTTAGGGAATTTAAGCGACCGTTATGGCCGGCGCCCGGTGCTGTTAATATCGCTTTTTGGCTTTAGTATTGATTATATGTTTATGGCTTTTGCGCCATCTATTGCCTGGTTATTTGTTGGGCGCACCATTGCCGGAATAAGCGGTGCAAGTAATGCCACTGCCACTGCTTATATAGCCGACATTAGCACCGGCGATAAAAGAGCTGCCAATTTCGGACTGGTTGGCGCGGCATCTGGCTTTGGTTTTATCATAGGTATTGCTTTAGGTGCCTATCTGGGCGCTATCAATATAAAAATACCTTTTATGGCTGCCGCAGCTTTCGCGCTGGCCAATGGCCTTTATGGTTTGTTTGTTTTGCCGGAATCCTTACCCATAAAAGATCGCCGCAGGTTTAGCTGGAAACGTTCAAATCCTTTTGGATCATTATACCGGGTATTTATTCAGCAACCAGCATTAACAGGACTTTTGGGTTGCATCACCTTAGTTTATATCGGTCAGAAAGCGGTTGAGTATCTTTTATCCTTCTTTTTGTTCGAGAAATTTAATTGGACGCTGAGCAGCGTAGGCACGCTGGGCATCTTTATAGGGGTAATATTGGTAGCCATACAAGGCTTTTTGATTCGTTATACCATACCAAAGTTTGGTCAGCAGAAAAATATAGTTGCGGGTCTGATTTTCTACGCCGTTGGTTTGGTATTGATTGCTTTTGTTAATGTGGGCTGGCTAATGTATTTGTATATGATACCTTATTGCCTTGGCGGGATATCGGGCCCGGCTTTGCAGGGACTAACCACCAGCAAGGTAGCCAAAAACGCACAGGGTGAATTACAGGGTGCCATATCTATTATCAACAGCATTAGTATTATAATCGGGCCACTGCTTTTGAGTTATGTTTTCTATAACTTTACCAATAAACATACCGGGACATATTTCCCCGGAGCGCCTTATCTGCTGGCGGCAGCCTTAATGCTTATCAGCACGTTTTTAGCTATCAGAAGTTTCAAAAAGGCCTGATCAGTTTAACCCGCTCACCCCGCCGGATATTACAAATTTCATCATATCGGCAGCACTTTTATCAATATGTTTCACCTTGTCGGATGATATGATGACTACTTGTCCCGCGAACGAATAAGAGTAGGGAAAGTACACAGCCACTTCACCCGGTAGGTTTAAAGTTGATAAATCCTTCTGAACAAGGAATCCTATTTTTTTTAGGCCAAACTCATTTACCTCGACCAAAACCGGCTCATTGAATTTTTTCTCTTCTCCTACAAAAGCTTCTGTTAAGTCTTTTATAGATGAGTATAAGAATTTAAAAAGGGGCAAACGATTAAGCCAGCGGTTAAACCAGCGTTTAAAAGGCTCGGTAATAACGTTGGTTACCAATATACCGGCTATAAAAATAACCAGCAATACATTTAAAATCCCCAATCCGGGGATGTATACCGGTTTCCCGGTTTTTGAACCGGGCCAAAAAATATCACTCAAATTGAGCGCGTTGTCAATGCTTCTAACCGCCCAAAATATCAGGAACAATGCTGCCCCCATAGGAACAACTACTAATAGCCCCTTTACAAAATAATTTAATAAGGCTCCGGCTATCTTTTTCATAGGGTATTACAATTTACTCATAAAAGTACACTCTTTTAAAATGGTATCGAAATAAAATAAAAGTGCTTCTATAGAGCTAGAAACGTATTTTCTGAATTTAAAAAACGATGTTTTGTCCCTTTATTTTTTACGATTTATAGGTATAACCTAACATCCCCCTCCACCAATAACACTTTTTGTCCAGACAACTATTGAACGATACTTTAAAGTAATAATAGCGCTTTTTATTTGGTAGTTTTCATCTCCTGTGATTTTCTTTTGACCATATTTAATTACTAAAGTATAATCTTTATTAGAGAATACGCTACCGCCTTTTTCCTGGGACTTATCGCTACGAGTTATTAAAAACATTTTATTATTGATGCAAATCAATCCTCGAACATAGTCAGTATAAAAAACAAATCTCTCTGCCTTTTCATCTTGTTTATTCAAAAAAAGGTTTTCACCACAACCTTCCATATCTTTTGGCACCTCTGTAAAAGTTGTTATTTTAAAAGAATTTTGAGGCTGTTGCTGTTTACTGGTTACGGTGTCCACAAACATCAATGCTGCTAAGAAAATTATTTTCATTGTAATCGGTTTATTAAAACACTACTCATAAAAGTACACTCTTTTCACCCTTTGCGAAACATTTGTTAATATTTCATAGGGGATGGTGCCAATTTGTGCAGCAAGCTCTTCAATGCGCATCTGATCGTTAAATACAATTACTTCGTCGCCTTCTTTTACATCGGTTCCTGATACATCAAGCATACACATATCCATAGTGATATTACCCACTGTTGGCGCTTTAACGCCTTTTATAAGCATTTTGCCAACGCCATTGCCAAAGGCACGTAAATAACCATCGGCATAGCCAATACGCACGGTGGCAATTTTGCCGTCTTTTGCCAGTTTGCCGCTGCGGCTGTAGCTTATGGTTTCGCCGGCTTTAATTTTCTTTACCTGCGAAACACTGGTTTTTAAACTTGCAATAGGTTGTAAGCCACCTTCTGATGCCTTTACAGCGGCATCAACACCGTATAAGCCAATACCGAGCCGTACCATATCATAATGGGCATTTGGCCATCGGATAATGCCCGAAGTATTACAAATATGTTTAATCACTTTATAGCCTAATGTTTTTTCTATTTGCTTAAAGGCCTTTTCAAAGTTTTTGATCTGTTTTTGGGTAAATTCATCATGCTGAGGAGCGTCACTGGCTACCAGGTGTGAAAACACGGATTGCACATGCACATACCGGTTTTTCTCCAATAGATCACACAAAGTTTCAATTTCAAAATTTTCAAAGCCTAACCGATGCATGCCTGTATCAATTTTGAAATGCACGGGATAACTCAATACATTTTTATCCTGTGCATATTTAATATAATCGTCAAAGAGGCCGAAACTATAAATAACAGGCTCCAGTTTATATTCTACCAGTTTATCAAAAGCAGACAGCTCCGGGTTCAATACCATTATCGGCAGGGTAATGCCCGTTGCCCTTAGTGCAACGCCTTCGTCTATATAGGCTACCGCCAAATAATCAACTTTGTTATATTGCAGCATATTGGCTACTTCAAATGTGCCACTGCCGTACGAAAATGCCTTTACCATAGCCATCACCTTTGTACCGGGCTTTAATTTATGGCGATAATAGTTCAGATTATTCAACAAAGCATTAAGGTTTATTTCCAATATGGTTTCATGGGCTTTTTGTACCAATGCACGACTAATACGCTCAAATTCAAAACTGCGGGAACCTTTTATCAGGATGGTTTCTTCCTTAAAGTTTAGTGCTCTTAGGTTTTGCAGCATTGATGATGTATCAGCATAAAAATATTTTTCGGGCACGTTAAAAAAGTCTTTATGAGCCGTTATAGCTTCGCCGATCCCGATAAATTTGTCAACTTTTTTCAGGCTCACCATATCAGCAACCTGCCTGTACAAAACATCTGGCTGTAAACCCGACTGGAAGATATCTGACAGAATAAGCGTCTTTTTACTATGCTGATTTTGCTGATTTAAAAAATTTAAAGCAATCTCTAACGATTGAAAATCAGAGTTATACGAATCATCAATAACCGAACAGTCATTAATGCCGGTTTTTAATTCCAGGCGCATGCTAACGGCATTTAAGCGTTCAATGCGTTTGTCGGCCTCAACAGCACTGTAGTCCATTGCCAGCATTACGGCCCAGCAAACAATGGCATTTTCAACAGAAGCTTCGTCCAGAAAGGGGATCAGGCATTCAATTTCGCGCCCCTTATATTTTGCGCGCAGATAAAAATTCTTAGAAATTACTGTTTCGCTAAAAACATATAAATCGGCTTGTTTAAACTTGGTACTCCAGGTAAACCGGCTTTGCGATTTTATAGAATCCTTGTAATCAACCAACTGATCGTAATTATGAATCAGCAGCCGGCAATTTTTAAACAACCGCAGTTTTTCAACTACCTTTTGATGCCTGTTTTCGAAACCTTCATCATGAGCAGGGCCGATATGGGTTAGCACGCCTATGGATGGTTTGATGATGGCTTCCAGCTTTTCCATTTCGCTGATAGTGGAGATACCGGCTTCAAAAATACCCAGGTTATTAGATTCATTAATCTGCCAAACTGAAAGTGGTACGCCTATTTGCGAATTATAGCTTTTAGGGTTCCGAACAACGTTTTTATCGATACAAAGCAATTGGTATAGCCATTCTTTAACAATGGTTTTCCCGTTGCTTCCGGTAATGCCGATAACTTCCAGGTCAAAACGGTTGCGGTGATAAGCAGCGAGTGTTTGCAATGCGCCCAGCACATCATCAACAATTAAAAAATTAGCTTCGGGGACTTTAATTTCCGGACCTTCCCTTACTACAAAGTTACGTACACCCGCGGCATAAGCTTCGGCGATAAACTCATGCCCGTTCCGCCTGCCGCTCAGGGCGAAAAATAAGCCCTCTGACGGATTACTGATACGGCGACTGTCGGTTAACAGAGTGCTGATGGTATATTCATGCCTGATGTTTCCACCGGCCTGAATGATGCGCTGAATATCTGAAATGGAGTATTGATTACTGGGCATGGTACGAAATTGCTTATATTTCTGTAGATAGAAGAATTTTTAACGAATTTTGGTTTGATGGATTATCCAAAAACCAATAAAATAATTACCGAAGCCGCTGCACAAGTCAAAGCCGAGCATTATTGTGCCTACCAGGAACGCTCGCAACAGGAAGTGCGCGATAAGTTATATGAATGGGGAATGCATAGCCTTGCAGTAGAAAATATTATTAGCCGACTGATAGGTGATAATTTTTTGAACGAAGAACGTTTTGCAAAGGCCTATACCACCGGAAAATTTAAACAAAAAGGGTGGGGGAAGCAGAAGATAAAGCAGGGACTAAAATTAAAGCGCGTGCCCGATGTTTTGATCAAAAAAGCACTGCTGGTGATAGACGGAGACGAATATTTACTGACCTTGCAGAAGATTTTAAGCAAAAAAGCAGCATTGGTGAGTGAGAAGGACACCTATAAACGTAAATATAAATTACAGCAATACGCTTTAAGCCGCGGATACGAAAATGACTTGATTTCTGACGTTTTGAAATCCAGTGACTTATGAACTATTTAAAAAAAAGTGAAATTATTCCTTGCAAAACATTCTTTTCTGTCTATATTTGCACTCCGCTTGCGAAAAGGACATAGAGAGAATGAAAAAAGCGGAAAAACCAATGCGAAAGTAGCTCAGTTGGTAGAGCACGACCTTGCCAAGGTCGGGGTCGCGAGTTCGAATCTCGTCTTTCGCTCAAATCCCTTTCAAAAGAAGGGATTTATTGTTAAAAGGTTTAAATCCCGATGCAATATCGGGATGATTTTTAAAATCACCTGCTCAGATGGTGGAACTGGTAGACACGCAGGACTTAAAATCCTGTTCCCGTAAACGGAGTGCGGGTTCGATTCCCGCTCTGAGTACAAATCCCGATACCGGCGTATCGGGATTTTGTGTTAATATGAGTACCTATACCAACGCGAAAGTAGCTCAGTTGGTAGAGCACGACCTTGCCAAGGTCGGGGTCGCGAGTTCGAATCTCGTCTTTCGCTCCGAATCCTTTCCGCAAAACGGAAGGGATTTTTTGTTTCTAAGGGATGTTGTCTTGTCCCAGGAATACATGACACAGCAGAAACAGCTTGGGCCAGCTGGACAATGCTTATTGTAGATCAATGAGTTATGCGAAATATGGGAAAAGCTGGGACAAAATGGGCTAAATGTTTGATTTTTTGGAGGATTGTTGTTACCGGGGCAGCGCATAAAAATCTCTCCCGCTATCCGATTTCTATGACTTCGGATAGCGGGGGTAATGTAATTGCTTGTCAATAGACTACTTTCAAATAGGGCCGCAACGAAAGGACGTGGCCCTATTTGCATTTGAGAGGTTCGTTACATTACGCACCAGCGCAACGAAGTAAGAGCAAATTCTTACCAGTGTTTTTTGTTATAGCCTAAATTGATGGGGTTGAAGATGAATTCTGGTGAGAAATATTTATTATTGCGTGTGATAAAAAAAGCGCCTTCAACCTTAATTATCTGCATTGGTTTAATTTGTGCAGTATATTTAATAATCGGATTAATTTACCGGCCAATTATATTTAATGATGCCATACATGGCTATATAAGTTTGCACAATTATTTAGCAGGTGGTGGTTGGAATAAATTACTGTATTTCAATAACAACGCATCAGAACTCGATTCACAAAATCTCACCTGGCGGGCCCCTGGGCAGTACGAACTTCCTTATTTAACAGCTAAATTATTTAACTGTAATATTGGTGTTGCAATAAGTATCCTGTCTTTTATCTCCATTACTTGCGGCAGCTATTTTTATTGTAAAATTTTCGAAATATCATCGTTGCCAAAATCAATCATCCTTATTGCATTATTGATTTTGCTTTTACAACGATTTATAAATATTAGTTTTATTTTATTTTCTTCATCAGATTTATTTCTGTTTTTATATACACCATTATATGTATACACTTATTTAAAGGCAAAGGATGGGGTTAAATATTATTGGCTAAATTTAATTGCATTTCTATTTATAAATTTATTGGGTTTATTTATAAAAAATGGGTTTTTACTATTTAGCACTGCTTATAATTTCTATCTCATAATTGATCTTGTTTTAGCGTACCGAAAATCTAAAAAACAGATTGCAATTATTCCATTAATTAAAAGAGCGACCATTATAGCCCCCTATTTAATCTCGGTTGTACTTGTTTATTGGTTTTTCCTGCGGTTAGGATCTAATCCAACATCAGGGGCTGGTTTTTTAATAAACTTCCCCTCGTTAGTTTCCGGTGCATTTCAGGGTAGCCTGGGCGTTTTTTTTTCAGCGTTAAGTGTAACTGCAGTTTATGGGAATGTACAGGGTAAATTGACCTCTATAAATCCATATGTAACGGTGCTAATGCTTTTGTTTCTTGTAATACTCGCCTTTCTCATCTATCAGAACAGAAGAAATATTAAAACTATGCTTAAAACTGATGGTATGTTTAGGTTAATATTCATAATCAGTATAATGTATATAATTTACTGGATTGTGTTTACCCTTAAACAAAGTTATATCAGTAATGAAGATCGCTTGTTTTTGCCCGTTACCATATTGGTATTTCCTTATTTAATTAATTATACTTTAAAGGCTAATAAATTTGTGAAATACGTGGCTTTTGTAATAATATTTTTATCAGTAGTATATGGCGGTAGTACCATGTATTACCGAATCATAACTTATAGCAGCGATAGTATGTCTGCCAATTCGGCTGATAATGAATTAAATGGCTTTAAGTTGTTCACTCATCAAACAAACGAAGTTGCTCAGCTGAACGTAATATCAAGAATTATTTCAAAGAGTTATCAAAACGAAAAAATAATAACGACCGATCCTGACGGATTGTTTTTGTTAAATCTTAAGAACCAGTATATTACTACTGGGACAGTTAATATTCCTGTAGTAATACGCGACCATAAAAAATATCTGCTACTGGTTAGTAAGACCGAAAAGGTTAATTTGGAAGGGTGGCGATCTGTATATACCTCGGATAATTATGTTTTGTATTTATCTAATTGAATAAATCCGCTTAACCAAAATAACACCGCTTTTGTTGAATTTTTTATTGATTTAACAACCTGATCTAATAGTACACATCAGGAAATGAATCACTCGAATGGTATATGACCCAAATATGTTTGTATCGCTGCCAGGGGAGACCGCACTTCGCCGGGGCTGACTAAAAAGTCAAAATGGGTATTTTTGAGTTTCGATATTCCTAATTTAAACCGACTTTTTATTTCGATTTATCAATCCCATGGTATAATTGACCGCTTTTATTGATAAATCCGAAAAATAAAGTCTACTAATTTAGGTCTTTAAAAACTTCCCTTTCTTTTATCTTTTACCGGACAGTAATAGTCGGAGACTTAGGACAGCAGAGTAGGTTGGGTATTTAACAATATAATTACGCCTCCGGTTTAGCGGTGGTAAAGTTGAAGGCCTGAAAAAAGCATAAGAAAGGCTAAAAGGGCAAATAAGATAAATGCGATTATTGTTACTAGCCAGCGTGGCAACCTGGATCCCTCAAATGAATGTTTTTTCATTTTTATGTTTTAATTATAAATATTAATCTGTTTTACCTGCCAATTATTTGTTATAACGCGTTTTCTGAATTATTATTAGTGAAGCACAAAATATTATAAATCCGTTCACCAGCACCGGAACCTCTAACAGGTAAAAGAAACTACCGGATATGTTTGCGGATGCGACTAAGCGACTGCGGAGTGATACCCAGGTATGATGCGATATCTTTTAAAGGAATACGCAGCACAATGTCAGGATGTTGCGTAACAAATAATCTGTATTTACTTTCAGCTTCTTCACCGAGGTAAGTATTTCGAATATTAATTTTTTCAATTAAATGAAGTTGATTCTGTTCGTCTATCAACTCCTTCATATAAGGAAGTTCCCTGTATAAATCCAGCAATTTACTTTTGGTAATACTTAATACATTAGCATCACACGATGCCTGAATAAATGCTTTAGAGATTATTTCTTCATTAAAGCTTTGTAAAATAGAGACAAAACGATTTTCGTTATAAAAGTAATGAGTTAGTTCAATTCCCTTTTCATTGGTTGAACCAATCCTTATTACCCCGCTGCAAACAAAAAACATCTCTCTTGCAATTTTATGGGGTTTAATGAGAAACTCACCTTCTTTAAAACTTTTTGCTGTAAAATGTTCAATAATTATTTTTTTATCGTCCGCTGGTATAGCCCTTAGCTGTTGTAAGTGACTAATCAATTGATCCTCCATCCGGCAAGTATCTGCAATCATATCAGTAAAAAATAACATTGATAAACCAAATCATGAGGCTCATTTTGATCATCTTAATTATAATGGCCAAACAAATATAATGATTAACACTTTTACAGCCATTAATTAGCAAGTCAAATTTAGCTTCTCAAAACCACCTTTTATTTTTACCATATGTTAAGTCTTCGGTTTATAATTCTGCCAAACTTTGTGTCATACAAATAAGCAAATTAACAACATAAAAACAAAAGACATGAAAAATCAAATTTTAGGGATAGCATTGTCGCTCTCCTTACCGGGATTGCTTGCAGGCTGCAATTTAAATCAATCATCAAAGCATATTGCAGACAGTGCAGCGGTTTCTACTGCCAATACCGCTAACGACAGTTTAGCTAAAATCACCGCAGCAGATACCACCACACCCGGAGGTCCAATCGTTAACGGCGACTTTGTGCATCGAAATCCTGCAATTCACTGGCCTGCAGGTTTATCGCCGGTAAGAGCAGACTTATTTGCACACAATGAAATTTTTATTAACGCCCCATGTACCACTGTATGGGAAGACATAACTGAAGCTGAAAAATGGCCCGAATGGTATCCTAACTCCAGCAATGTAAAAGTACTCAACAACAAAACTGGTATTCTTGAGAAAAATAGCCTGTTTACCTGGAACACGTTTGGTATCCACTTAGATAGCACCCGGGTACATGAATATGTACTTAATAGCCGTCTTGGCTGGTTTGGTTATACCAAAGGATTAAAAGCCTATCATACCTGGTTGTTGGAAAACCAGTCGGGCGGTTGTAAAATTATCATGGAAGAGATAGGTATGGGGGCAGGTGCAAGGGCTATGCATGCCAAAGATCCTAATGCTATGCAAAAAGGACATCAATTATGGGATACCAGGCTAAAACAACTTGCAGAGAAAAGGTAATAATTAAGATCCCCAACTGGCGCATGCGTGCGCCAGCAACCGATTAACTGAAAGGTCAATTCAAATTCATAACTTGCAAAATACCCTGGTAAACCTTATGGAAAAGAAAATTGAAAAAATCGCAGTCCTGATCGACGGGGATAACGCGCAAGCCAAATTACTTAAAGCTATACTTGAAGAAATTGCAAAATATGGCAAAGTAACAATCAGAAGAATATACGGCGATTGGACACAACAAGGAATGAACAGTTGGAAGGATTTGTTAAATGACTTATCCTTTACACCGATACAGAAATTTAGTTACACATCAGGTAAAAATTCAACTGATGGCGCGTTGATTATTGATGCGATGGATATATTGCATAGCGGTGTGGTAGATGGTTTTTGCATTGTTTCGAGCGATAGTGATTACACGGGCCTGGCTAAAAGAATAAGAGAAGAAGGCGTTTTTGTTATGGGCGTTGGTGAAAAGAAAACTCCCAATGCGTTTGTTCGCTCTTGCGAAGTATTTACATTCAGCGAAAATATTGTTCAGGAAGAAACGCTTGAAAAAGAAGCAACAGCATCCGAATCAAAGAAGAGTACTGATAAGACCAAAGAAAAGCAATATCCAAAAGTTGACCTTGATCTTATAGATAAAGCATATTTCATGTCAAACCGGGAAGATACCGAAACGTTGGTTTCCGCGCTCGGCACCAATCTCCGGAAAATTGACCCAAGTTTTGATTCCAGGGCACATGGTTTTTACAATTTAACAAAGCTTCTGGAAAGCTTAACCGAATATGAAGTGTCGAAAATTGAAATAGGCGGTGTAAAACATAATGCTACTAAGAGAAAACAGAAGACGGCCAGGAAGTAAATTTTATGAACTTTAAATCCCCAACTGGCACGCGTGCCACAGTAACTGATAAACTAAAACTTTGCTGTTTAAATAGTTTAATATTATATTTTAATCTATTGAATATCAATAAGTTGAGTTTTGTTATTTTGCAATATTTTCGAGCGATTTCCCCTCGCGTGCTCTAACTGCTTTAAAACAAATTGGAGTATTAATGGTTATCTTTATTCAATGGATAAAAACGCGTTTACCCTTTCGAAAGCACCGGAAATTAGCTTAAGCTTAGCTGAACAAAAGCAGGGTCTGTTAAGCGCGATCATCGCCACCTCAGATGATGCCATTATCAGTAAAACCCTAAAGGGCATTATTACCAGTTGGAACCCTGCCGCCGAACGGATGTTTGGTTACAGCGAAGCCGAAACCATAGGCCAGCATATTTCAATTATCATTCCGCCAGACAGGATAGATGAAGAAACTTATATTATCGGACAGATAGCGCAGGGTAATCGCGTTAGTCATTTTGAAACTATCAGGATTGCGAGCAACGGCGACCAGATTCCCATATCGCTATCTATATCACCCATTGTAAACAGCAAGGGTGTAGTCATTGGGGCCTCCAAAATTGCCCGTAACATCCGTGAGCGGCAAATTGCCAACGAGAAACAATCCATATTGGCCGCCATTGTCGCCAGTTCAGATGACGCGATTATTAGCAAAACACTCGAAGGCATTATCAATAGTTGGAATCCCGCTGCAGAAAGGATGTTCGGTTATACCGAAGCAGAAGTTTTAGGTAAGCATATCTCGCTGATCATACCGCCCGAGCGCTTTCAGGAAGAAACTTTCATTATTGGTGAGGTTTCTAAAGGTAGCAAGATAGATCATTTTCATACGGTACGGCTGGCTAAAGATGGTCGTCAGGTGGCCATATCCCTTTCTGTTTCTCCGATTGTAAATGATTCCGGGATGGTCATCGGCGCCTCGAAGATTGCACGTGATATCAGCGAGCAGCTATTGGTACAGCGAGAGAAAGAACGGCTCTATGAACAGGTAAAGGCATTGAACGACAAAAAGGACGAATTTATAGGGCTGGCCAGCCATGAACTAAAAACGCCGCTAACCAGCATTAGCGCTTACCTGCAGATCCTTAGCACAATGGTGACCGATGAAAAAAGCCGGCTTTTTGTGGCGAGAACCAGGCTGCAGCTGAAAAAGCTAAGCGCGCTGGTATCCGACCTGCTGGATATATCCAAGATAGAGGCAGGCAGATTGCAATTATCTGTGGAGCGGTTCGATATACTGCAGGTTCTGAAAGATGCTATAGAACTGCTTTCATACGGCAACAACAACCACCATATTTCTCTGAAAACAGAAATAGTTGAATTGCAGGTAACCGGCGACCCGAACAGGGTTGAACAGGTGATCGTCAACCTGCTAACCAATGCGATTCGCTATTCACCGGGCACAGACCGCATCATCATATATCTTAGCCGGGAATTTCATGAGGTCAAGATCGGCATCCAGGATTTCGGTATTGGGATAGCTCCGGAAAAGCTGAAGGATATTTTTACCAGGTTTTACCGGGTCGACGATGCCAATTCGAACGTATCCGGATTAGGTATTGGTCTTTTTTTGTCGCAGGATATCATCTTGCGGCATAAGGGCCGGATATGGGCAGAAAGCGAACCGGGAATAGGCAGTACTTTTTGGTTCACACTGCCACTGGACGAATAAACAGCCGTCTTGTACAAATTGATTAATTATTGTGTTATAGGGAATAAATATTTACTTTAGGTTTTTCCTAAACCCAAAACACATACACAATGAATCATCCCAATTGGATGGGCGATCTGCTTGCCTCTCGCCCTAATTTCGGTAATCTTAAAATTAATCAGGTAATGCTGCCCGGTACTCACGACTCCGGCACCTTCAGGATCGGCTCTGATCAAGCCAGCGATCACACGGCGCGTACACAATCATTGAGCTTTGCTCAACAATTGGAGTTGGGCGTAAGGTATTTTGATTTGCGCGTAAAACTGAAGAATTCGGCGTATTATCCTTATCATGGCTCCTGGACTTCTGATAGTGACCTTTGCAGAAAAGGAGATAATCCAGATGACCCCAACAATAAACTCCAGTTTAAACAGATGCGCGATTTTCTGAAACAGCACCCCAAGGAGATCATTATACTTAAATTCCAGGGTTTTTGGGATTTGACAAGCGATCAAGATTATTACGACCTGGTAGATCTGCTGAAAAAATACTTCAATTTTCCCGGCTGCAATTTGGTGACGCTGCCGCACGGCACCGCGGCAGAAATTAATAAGCAAACCGTAAACAGTTTGCTTGCTGCCAACAAGCGTGTATTTTTATTTTTTGATAAAACCAATGTGCCCCTGCAGAAAAAGGTATGGGATTTTGCTTTTCAATATTTACCCACGTTAAAAAAGCTCCAATATGGCTTATGGGATCCTTATTGGCGTGAGGAAAACGCGGATGTAGCTGATGACAATATCGACCTGAACATACGCTGGTGGCCCTTTCATCTGCGCAACCTGAGTACCTGGAACAACGATGGCTTTTTTGTGCTGCAATCGCATATGCAGCAGCTTCCCGGCAAAGAGAGTGACGCCTACTTCAATATTTCCGAACAGGCAGCTGCCGCAAACTATTACATGAATAAAGATCCTCAGGGAAACCTTATCCATAACAATGCCCGCAATATTGCGAAATATATTGAATGGTATAATGCCGGTAAAAAGGTAAACATCGTAATGTTCGATTTTATACAGCATGGTGATGTTTGCGGTGCAATTGTAAATAACTACCTGAATAAGGTATTTCCTTAAACAAGTATTCCTAGCGCCGCCCAATAAAGCCTGATACAAAAATATCAGGCTTTATTGGTTTTATATCCATTTTATAAATACGGCACTAATTGCAAGCTATTTTGGCTATTTTGGATTTTTGAAGTAAATGCTGCTTAGATCCATAATATTAACCGGTGCCATTAATGGCTTATTTTTCATCCTCCTGTTGAAGAATAAGCCGAAAAGTTCGAATAGTGATAGTATATTAATGCTATGGATGGGTATCATTTCATTGCAATTAGGGTTTTATTACGATAACTTATCTGTCAGCCCTATCTTTCCGGTCTATTTACAATTGATAGGTTTCTCACTGCCTATAATTAGTGCTCCGGTGTTTTATTTTTACATTCGTTCGCTCTCATCAGGGTACAGTTTCAAATGGAGAAATATCTGGGCCCATTTAATGCCATTCTTAATTTTCAATGGCATTGCCTTTTTTCTTCATTATACAAACCATAGTTATCTGTTTTTGAAAGATGGCTTACCACATTTTAGCAGCGCATTAAATCCGTGGGTTACTTATTTCTTAACCGCATTATTGGCACTTATCCCAGGCTACTATACTGTTCTAAGCTTTCTCCTGCTTTTAAGGCATCAAAAAAGATTACCGGATAATTATTCCTATACCGAAAAAATAAACCTGAACTGGCTAAAATGGATGGTTATTTCGCTGCTTATTCTTTTTATAGGGTTATTTCTATTTATTAAATATGGCGTTAGTTACGGGCTTGTACGTTACCCCGATCTTTTTGCAGTTGTTGGGGCCATCCTCACCATTTATGTTTTTTTTATTGGGTTCTGCGGTTTGCATCAGGATGCAGTATTTATCGATAATATGTCCCTTCAGGAAGATATTAATGAGGAAGACGCCATAGTAATAAACTATAAAAATTCGGGGCTGGACGATGAAAAGGCAGATCAAATTTTTGCCCGGTTAAAACTGCATATGGATAAGGAGAAACCTTTTTTGAAAGAGGACCTAAGCCTGGCCATGCTTGCAGGCGAATTGGGGATTACCTCAAACCAGCTTTCACAAGTTATAAATCAAAAGGGGAGATCCAATTTTTTTAATTTCATAAACGGTTACCGGGTAGCGGCCGTGAAAGATAAATTTAAAGACCCTGCATTGGCCGCTTATTCGATATTGGGAATTGCTTACGATTCAGGCTTTCGTTCAAAGTCTTCTTTCAATAAAATTTTTAAGGAAACTACCGGCCAAACGCCGTTACAATGCCGAAAGGCGGTTAATTCCTGAATTTATAGGTCTTTCCCTACCTTTCCGGACGATTGCCGTCTGTTTTAAACTTTCTTTTGTTAAAAAAATCAACAATGGAAAGTCTTTCAGTTATTCACAAAATTAATATCGCGGTACACATCATCGCAGGTTCGTCAGCGTTAATTGTAGGTTTAATGGCCCTTATTGTAAAAAAGGGCAAGAAACTGCACAGGTTAACCGGTCGGTTATTCCTGATCCTGATGACTATTGTTATTATAACCGGATTAATCGGAGTGTTTGTATTCGGACGAAATACTTTTTTGCTCGTTATAACCGTATTGAGTGGTTACCAGGCATTTTCAGGATACCGGGCTATAAAAGCAAAGTCAAATGTCCCCAGGTTTACTGATATATTTATATGCCTTTTATCCCTGGTATCAGTATTATACTTCCTCTATTATTTTAAATCTATCGGGATGATATGGTCACCCGTAATTATTTACAGTACGGTAGGTTATTTACTTTTGATGATTGTTTATGATTTGGGCCGATACTTTATACCAACCAAAACATATGGTAACCTATGGCTATATGAACATATTTTAAAAATGGTGAGTGCTTTCACTGGTTTATTATCTGCTTTTTCGGGAACAGTTTTTCCGCAATATCAACCTTATAGCCAGTTTATCCCATCTATTTTAGGCACATTAGCCGCAATCTGCTTTATGATAGCAGTTCCCAACAGAAAAAAACATATTGATGTTAATGTAAAAGCGATTGGATAAGCTTCCCGTCGCCAAGTTGGTGACCATGTTTACCCAACCGGCAGCTGCACATAAAAAGTAGTGCCGTTGCCTGTATGGCTATTAAACCAGATACTGCCGCCATGCGCTTCTACAATTTGTTTGGAAATGGCAAGTCCCAGGCCGAAAGGTTGTTCGCCGGCTGTTCCCTGTCTTTTGGCCTCGGTAAACATATCAAATATCTTATCTTTCATTTCTAACGGGATTCCAATACCATGATCCTCTACTTCGATAATTACATGGTTGGCGTTTTCTGTCATTTGCACTAATATATTTGCTCCGCTGGGGCTGAATTTGATGGCATTGGCGATCAGGTTACTTACCACCCGCCAAATTTTTTCCCGGTTAACAGAAAGTATAACAGGTGCAGCCTGTAAAGTGATTTGCTGCATCTTTGCTTCGGCCTTGAAACGCATCAGGTCAACACAGTAATATAGCATCTGATACAGATCTATCGGCTCTTTTTTCATGTCCTCCAGGTGGGTGTGCACCTGCAAAAGATCGCTAACCAGTTCCAGTGAGTTTTGTCCGGTAGTTTTGATAAGTTCCAGCATCATCCGGTCATCTTCCGAACGGCCCGGGTCCTCCAGCATCAAAGCGGCTACTGAAGTAATCCCACCAATCGGGTTGCGGAGGTCATGGGCCGCAATCTTCATCATCCGGGTATTATCTGCCTGGCTCTGCTCTAAGTCGCCCAGTGTTTTTTTCATCTCATTGTTCTGTTCGCGGCTCTTTTTATTTAAACGGCTGGATATTTGATACATGCGGTAAATGACCAGGATAAGCAAGATGCTTACCGTACAAATGAATACCAGCACCCATATTTTTGTTTTATTACTTTTGTTTTTGATTTCAAGCAGGGTATTATTATCCTGTATCGCATTATACTTTATATAATCACCAATAAACTTTTTTAATTGGTCATTCTCTGCTGTTAATGTTGCTTCCAATGAGTGGTGAACGGTAATGATTTTATCCTTATTGCCACTCATTTCGGTATAGGCTAAAATCACCTTTAATACCTTTACCTTTAAATAAACATACCCCTTTGTCTCAATAAGCTGATAAGCACGGTTGTAATATTTCAGCACGCTGTCTGGCTTGTCTTGATAATAAGCGGCGAATTGGCCAAGTGAATTAATTTCAAAATATTCCATCCCTGCATCGTGCGATTCGGATAAGGCCCGGTTCATCATGGTTAAGGCTTCTTTCTTACGTCCTTCATCAAACAACTCACCGGCTTGCAGTTGCAGAAGCACAATCAGCATTTGCTGATCCTTATAACGATTGGCAATTTTCTGCGACTTATTAAGAAAATACCGGATACTATCTTGCGTAAGGGCGGCATTGACGATACAATAATTGGCATATACCATGCTCATCATGCTATCCTTCTTTAACTTTTCGCCTGTTTTAATAGCCAGGCGCGACAGAGATTTAGCACGTACGGTGTCTTGCATACCCAGATACACACTCGCCATATTCATCAACACCTGGGTTGTGCTTGCTGTATCAGATTGTAGTTTGGAAGCTGATAAAACCTTGCTAAACAATTGCAATGATTCCCTGAAAAGTCCTTTTAAAAAAAGTGCCGAAGCAATAACATTGTCGGCATTTGTTTCCCCTTTGAGGTAATGCAGCCTTACTGCCATTGTTTTAGCTTTCATGCCGTAATAAAAACAACTGTCGGGGTTTTTGAGGTAGTAGAGCATCCCAATCCGGTTAAGGCTGTTGACCAGGCTGCTGCTGTCTTTAATGGACGAAAGTTTGTGTTGTTCCTGTTGTATCAATGCAGTTTGGCCTTGTGCCGGGCAATAGCAAAGGCAAAATAATACGAATAGTATAAGATAGCGAATTGGGTTTGGTAAATTCATTTACTCAGGGCTAAAAACTTGACTGTAAGTTACAATTTTCCCGGAGTATAAAATATTAGTTATTATTAAAAAACAAGACCGAGTTGGTTTACAAGGCCATATAACCTGCGGATTGTCAATTTGTGCGGAGCATATTAAACATGATTATTTAATAGTGTTATAAATTCAAATACCAGCAATTGCCCGTGCTTTAAAACACAAAAAGCCTGATATGAAGATATCAGGCTTTTCCGTAGAGCAGGGTATAACTTTTTAATATTTTTTCAGATCATGATAGTTCCACATTTGTCAAAAATGCCCGCATTACGTGATTAATGTCAAGATGTTGAGCCGCAAAATTGAGCGCATTGTTCCTCTTCTCTAAAAAGCTCTCGTTGGGTTTTAGTAATCCAATCAATTTCGATAATACCTGCGGATTATCCGGCTCGGTGATATACCCCAGGTCATATTGCGTAATAAGGTTATACATTGATGTTCCAGGTAAAGCCGTTGCTATGCAAACGCCGCCCATCCCTAAAATGGTGGTCAGTTTTGAGGGCATCATCAGGTCGCTGGCTTTTGATTTCTGTAGCACCAGGTGATAATCGGCCATGTTCAAAAACTCATTAAATAATGCTTTGTCTTGTACCGGCAAAAACTTTACATTGGTTAGCTTTTTCTCTTCCGTCATCTCCATTAACCGCTCTTTGTATGGTCCCGATCCGCAGATGATAAATTGAATACTCTTGTTTTCTATATGATTTTCGGCCGCTAAAAGCACGTGGTCAAGTGCCTGTTTTTCACCAATGGCGCCCGAATACAAAAATAAAATATCATCCAACTTATAGCCCCAGTTAGTTTTAAGCTCATTTCTTGATTCAATCGGGAAAATATAACTGGTATCTATCCAGTTGGGAAACAGAAATACTTCCCTGTCAAGCTTTTCCTTTATTTTGTTAACCATCCCGGTCGAAATGCTGCTTACATAATTGGCTTTTGCCAGCATATTTCTTTCGCTTTTGTAAACAATGTCAAACAGTTTTTTACTCGATAGCATATTTAATTCCTGAGCGGCATCTATCTGCAAATCCTGAATATGGTACAATACTTTGCCGCCATTCCGTTTTTTTAGCATTAAACCAAGGTAACCCAGGTGAAATGGTGGGGCAATGGTAATGATCAGGTCGAATCTTTGCCTGGTAATAATAAATCCAAGTATTTTCCAGATCATCGATGTCCAGAACGAAAAATCCTGGATAATTCTTTTTTTGCCTGATGGATTTGAAGGTACGTATAAAGGGCACCTGTGAATAGTAGTACGGGTGTTAGATTCAACGTGTTCTATAACCTCTTTTTTGAACCAGAATGATTTCTTTTTATACGGTTCCTGAACCTCCCATTGCGGATAATATGGATAAGTAGTTACCACTGTACAATCGTGTCCGTTAGATGCCAGCCAGTTCATCATTTCACCATTATATTTTCCTATACCGGTTGGCTCTGGCGTAAAATTTTGACTAATAAGCAACACCTTTTTATTTGACGTCAAATTATTTTCACTCGAACTCATTGAATGATATTTTAAGATATTTTAAATAGTGTTTTTGTAATAGATATTAGTTCTCTGTAATTTGAAATTTAACAAGGATGGTTAAACGAATTATCGGGGCTTAGTGTTGCCTTTTAGGCAAGAAAGCAGATTTGCAGAGAGCGATGCAAAAAGTTTTTTAACAGCTGTAAATCAAAGCCAAAATTGGAGCAAAGAATAGCCGGTGCCAGCCTGAATTATATTTTTCAATAAGATTACCCCGACACGGAAACTGATTAAAATCTTAATAAGCCAACATCATGACGTCCAAATACAGTGATCGTATATTGAAGGCCAATTGAATAATAAGAATATAATTTTACGGATGGCGGAACCGGAAGGTTGTTATAGCTTTCGAGGCCTCGTCCTGCTACGTAATTAAAGCTATATGATAAATCGATTTTTAGCAACGGGTCGTTATAATTTGTTTTTATATTAAGAAGATATCCCAATTTAAGAGGGATTACCGGTGCTTTATAATGTATATAGTCAATGGTGTTTGAAAATATTGATGTTGGTTTGCTATGCAAATATCCTATACCCGATATAGCGTAAAAGTTCCTCATCGGGTCCAAAAATGAATCCTCATCTATAAGGAGGCCAAAATGCAATTGGGCCTCCAAAAAAATAGCCTGATACGGATTGATGAAATTATTATTAGACGGACTATACGGCATTCCACTTGGTTTACCTACGGCAATTGTGCCGAACTGAGCCTCGAGAACTCCATCGAAATATGGAGAAGGGTAGTAGTTAATGCTGCCGCTATATGCAAAGGATGCTTTAGCATTTGCCATAATAGCATTTGCTCCACCGACTGCAAATCCCATGTTAAGAGATTGGGCATCGTTTTGTGCTTTTAAACTTATAGAAATAAATAAAAGAGCTATTACCAGGAATAATTTATTCATATTATATTTTTAGGCGCGTTAAATATGAAACAGGTTTTGAGGCTGATATTAATAATGCGCAAACTCGTTGTCCAACATTTTTAATGTTTAAAATCTTAGTTGATGTTATACGGGAGTTTGGAATTAGAGTTCGCTAGTAGCGGAAATATTACGTAGTTATTTATATTATAAAACAGTACGCAAAATCGGGCGTTATTTATTCAGTTTTGATTGTTTGGAAAAAAGCTCCCTTGTATTAATCACAATAAAATATTCATAAATAGACTGGAGAGTTGCGTAAGTTAAGCCTGCGCTACCATCAAGAAAGGCCCGGCGCCATATAACCATATATAACCATTTAATTAAAGGCCTGCCGGGAATTTTATAAAATATCCCCTTTTGATGATATCTGCGTTCACTGAAACTCTTACCAATTAGTGCTTTTAAAAGTGAAAATTGAGTTCCACTATTCATATCTTCCAATCTCATAGCTGCCTCCATTTCTGCATAGTTTAAATGGCGCGCTATCCAAAATTTCAAACCCTTACTAAAAGGATAATGATCAATGTAGCCATTTACTCTTTCCACAGGGCCATTAGGTACAGAGATTGGATTCACCAATCGTTCATAATGCATTTTTTCAGGCCTGAATAATCTTATATAATAAGGTGACATCTGTGCATGCTTTAACCAAGTGCCATCCCAGGCAAAGTCGCGGCGCTTTATTTCATAAGCAACAGCCTCAGTATTATTAAAATCTATTTTTTTTAGCGTATCATATAACCCTTCAGAGACCCGTTCGTCTGAATCTATATATAAGACCCATGGATATTTAAATGATATATTCGCTAAACCCCAGTTTTGGTGCGCAGACCAGTTGTCAAATTGCCTTTGATCTATTATAGCTCCTGCTGCTTTTGCAATTTTAATAGTATCATCATCGCTGTATGAGTCAAACACGTGGATATCATTGCACCAGGACACCGATTGAAGGCAACCTGGCAAATCCTGTTGTTCATTTTTTGTTAAGATCAGTACTGAGAGCATTAGATTTATTTATTGGTGGGATTTACAAATTAATCAATTTGTAAAATTGGCAATTTTTCTTTCTTTTACAGGTTTGCAGGGGTGTCCCGCACAAACTGTCCAATCCGGCATATCTTTAGTGACTAACGATCTTGCGGCAATTACTGAACCATTGCCTATAGAAACACCTGGTAATATCCAGGTGCCCGCTGCAATCCAGCATTCACTCCCTATGGTTATTGAGTCCCAAATAAGTGGCATATAGGGATGTGAATAATCATGAGTACCTGTGCACAAATAACAATATTGTGAAACAACGGTCATAGAATTAATGGTTACCAAATCATAATTATATATTTCAACGTTCCGACCAATTGCAACATAGTCTGACAAATTCAGGTTCCAGGGAATCCAAACTCTAACCCCTTTTTCAATTAAACATTTTTTACCAATTTTTGCACCAAATAATCTTAATAAAATTATTCTTAAACCACTAGCTTGTCTTGGCAAAACTGAGACCAAATACCAACTGATATTCCAAATAATTCTTATTGACTTTTCCTTTCTGGAAAAAACGCTTGAACTCTTTAATAAATTAATTTTTGTCATAATTTTCAAATGAATTCTGAACGTCTCCGTAAATTAATTTTCTAAACAGTGTTTCCAAAGAAAATGGAATTGCAGATAAGTTTCTAAAAAGTTTCAAATTAGATATTAAAAATTTTGTGCTTTCAGCAGGACTACGTTTAACTTTTTGCAGAAATAATTCCAGGGTTCTATATTGTAGAAGAGAATTCCCAGCCCTTTTGTCAGATTATGTTCCAAATCTCAATGACTAATTTTTCCAATTCAGAAACTGCCATTGACGATGGCAATTGAGCTCCGTCAGATTTAGCATGTCTCCTAACGGCAGCACCATATTCATTTATTAGTTCTCCTCCAAATTTGTAAACGAGGTCTATATTAAAAGCAATATCAAATGTAAAACGTAGGTCTTCTCTATAGCCACCTACTGCAGCCCAGGCATCTTTTAAAAAAAAGTTACATGAAGGTTCTTTAAATCTGGCAATATTTCGCAACTTAAGTTTTAGGGCCTGATCACCAGAGGTAAAATAGGTATGTGATTTTCCATATCTGGCCTGTTTTCTGATTTCATTGCCATTCTCATCAATAATAATAGCAAGATGCCCAAAAATAGCGCAATCATTATGCATATCAATACTTTCAGAGAAAATTTTAAAAAATCCAGGAAGTAAATAATCATCTGCCTGAAGCAATTTTACATACTTACCGGATGTAAGGCTTACTGCCTTATTCCAATTTTGTTGAACCGGTAATACTTCCTCATTCCTAAACCATTTTACACGTTTATCCTTTTCAAAACCTAAACGAAGTTCAGGTGTAGCATCGGAGGAACAATTATCAAGAATTACAAGTTCAAAATCAAAGTCCACGTCCAGACATGATTGAATGGTATATCCCAAATATTGCGCATA
>Ga0206982_1142_pt2 | contig 22934 bp, 25 predicted proteins | sample Alteio_BWMinCont_18_FD_153493 | JGI IMG/M metagenome (GOLD analysis project Ga0206982, IMG submission 153493) | Enriched cells from forest soil in Barre Woods Harvard Forest LTER site, Petersham, Massachusetts, United States -... | ecosystem: Environmental > Terrestrial > Soil > Temperate forest >... | reverse complement strand
TATCGTGTTCAGTTCTGAAACTCATGGAATTTGTATTTTTTACTGGGCAAAGTTATGTTTTTATGTGATTTAGCGAGAGTTCAGATAGTAATATTATTGTTTTAAATCAAGCAGAGATGCTTCTATATCCATAAAGCATAGAAAGCACCACTATAAAACCAATGCATCGATACAATAGCTGTTTATAAGCAGATGATTTGTAGTTAGACAAACAGATTACCAACACTACTCCCAAGCTGAAATAACCTGCATAGCTATAAAACTTCCAGCCTGGCCACCTCAGCAAACAAAAAAAACATGCTATAAGTGCTATGCTATAAAATACCCCCACAATAATTTTGCTTGCCTTTGGTATTTCATATTCGGCATATAGCCAAAAAGCCGCATAGAAATAAAGCATAGCTGCCGTAGAACCGCTTATAGCCGCAAGCATGGCCGATAAAGGGAATTTTAGAAAAACGCCTATTCCTGCTATTAAAAAAATGGTTAATGGAATAAATTCAACAAATTGTTTTTTAGTCATGATAAGTTTTAAAAAGTCTTAGATTGTCGGGGTTTAAAAACCTCTTTCCGTCACTTTTACCCAATTAATCAAATCTGCCGTCGATTGCTGATTATCCCTCAACCATTGCGCGCTTTCGGGTGTGCTTAAAGTAACCAAACGTGCAAAGGCGGTGATGTTTGGCGATTGTGCAAGCTTATAAAAATAATCGGCATAATATTTCCAGAAAAAGTCTTTTTCAGCCTCTGTTTTCTTTTCTGATAACTGCCCGGCCAGCTCAAATATACTTTTGAGTTCATATTCAAATAATGCCTGCCCGGTAAGTTTTTTGCTTTGGCCCGAAACAACAATTAATGATATACCCATGTTAAGCGTGCCCATATCCTTACTGTCATTTGGCGAAAATTGAATAGTGGTATTGCCGTTATCAGCTTTCAAAACGCCGCCCTGCAAAATGTGCTGAATATTATTGTAAGCTTCAACAGACCTGGTGGTGTTTGGCTCCAGCAAAATAAAGCTGCAAAACCCTAATAGCGCAGGCACTCTTTTATTTTGATGAAAGCATACCAATGCATACATGCGCTGGCTGCTGGCATGTTTAGGATCGAGCTTGATAGCTTCGATGGCGTTCTTTTCGGCCTCGGCATATTCCTTATATCTAAAATAAACCAGGCCCAGGTTATAATATAAGCGCTGGTATGCCGGATTTGCTTTGATTCCGGCATTGTAGGCTTCAATTGCCTTGTCTTTTTGGTTATCCCGGTCATAAATACTGCCCAACAGATCATAAGCCCCAGGTGTTAACGAAGTACCCGCAGCTATAACCTTTTGCAGATACGGTATACCATCATCCCCTTTATTTGAAGCGAATAAGGAGTAAGCCATTTCAAAATCGGCATATAAACTACCCGGATCTATCTTTAACGCCTCATTGTATTTGGCAATGGCATCGGCATATTTGCCTTCATCGTTCAGTTGTACACCTTCTTTCACTAATGCATGTGCATCTTCATTGTTCTGACCAAAAATATTATGGCAGCAAAACATCAATAAAATAAGCGTGGCAGGATATTTAAAAAAATTCATGTCTAAAAATATAAAGAGCTGGCAATTAAAAGAAAAAATAATTAAAACAATGTTTTATCCCTATTGTAATATTTCTGATTTTTGCACGCGATAAAGTGTGTGAAATTTATTTATAAGATTTGTGTATAAAAGTATCCTGACCATTGCCTTCCTTTCGTTCTCTCTGATATCCTGTTCGTCAAAACAAAACGATAAAACAGTAAGTAATAGTGCCCCGGCGGCCGCAGTTAAGCCCTCTGTGCCATTTGATCCAAAAGCTCTGGTGGCCTATAATCCCAAAGATGCTGATAAACATATCGACGCCGTTATGCAGGAACTGCACCGTACACGTGGCTTTAATGGCAATGTGCTGGTAGCCAAACACGGCAAAATTATATACGAAAAAGCAATTGGCTGGGCCGATTACCTGCATCGCGACAGCTTAAAAATAAATTCGCAGTTTGAACTGGCATCGGTTACTAAAACCATGACCTCAACTGCCATACTGATGCTTTGGGAACAGGGCAAACTCGCGTTAGACGACGACGTAAAAAAATATTTTCCCGATTTTCCTTACGATGGCGTTACTATCCGTCTGCTGCTCACCCACCGTTCGGGTATGATGAACTATGTTTATTTTACGGATGATTTGTATCGCGCCGAACATCGCGACGAGCGCAAAGGATTATCCAATCAGGATGAAATGGCGTTAATTGCGCAATATAAACCGCGTCCGTTTAACAAGCCCAATAAAAGATTCCTGTACAACAATTCCAATTTCATGGTGCTGGGATCGATCATCGAAAAAATAACCGGGCAATCCTATGCCGATTTCATGAAGACACACATCTTCAATCCGTCGGGAATGGAACATACCGCCGTTTATTCAAAAGCCGTTTATCAAAAAATACCTGTCGACGTGGTTGGACACGACAGGGGCCAGTGGCGCTACTCTGTAGCGCAAAACTTTTTAGACGGGCCAGTTGGCGATAAAGGAATATACAGCACCGTTGGCGATCTGTACCTTTTTGACAGAGCTTTGCGCGACGGAAGATTGTTAAAACAAGCCACAATGGACTCGGCTTACGTACCGCGTAACCCAATGATACATGGTCATTTTAGCTATGGCTACGGATGGCGCATATTTGAAGCACCGGGAAAACAGGTAATATACCACACCGGCTGGTGGCATGGTTTCAGACATATTTATTTAAGAGATATACAGGATGATATAACGGTGGTACTTTTAACCAATCTATCTAACGGGAGTCTTTTAAAGCTAGATGATTTATTTAATGCCGTTGGCATGCCTATTGTGCGTAAAAGTGCATACAAAGGAAATGGTGATACGAGTGATGATTAATTATTTAGTGATTAGAGACCAGAGGTTAGTGATTAGGTTTTAAAAGCTATCAATTTTAAGCCTCTACAAAATAAAAAAGATGTTCGATAAATTAATGGAAGCCCAGCAAAAGGCTGGCGAAGTAAAAAACAGGCTGGATGCCATTACTGTTACCGGCAATGCCGAAGGCGGAAAAATTACCGTTACAGCAAACGGCAATAAAGTGGTACAAAGCGTTACTATTGATGATGCGTTGCTTAAAGATGCCGATAAAGAACAAATAGAAGAACTTTTGGTAATTGCCATCAACAAGGCTATGGAACAGGCCGATAACGTGAGCCAAAGCGAAATGGCCGCCATGACTAAAGAAATGTTTGGTGGCATGGGCGGGCTATTCCAAAAATAACCGGCAAGTAAAATTTCCATTACACCGATGCCTAATCTTGATTAATAAAAGTTTAAACATTTATTATTTCGATATTTGTTGCGTTTATTTTTATAATTGAAACTGACCTCATTTTAAACATTATTTTATGAAAGCAACCTTTTATGGACACGCCTCTTTTGAATTAGAAACAGGAGGTAAAAAGTTATTATTTGATCCATTTATATCACCAAATCCTTTAGCTAAAAACATTGATGTAAACAGCCTTAAACCTGATTACATCCTGTTATCGCATGGGCACGGTGACCACATGGCCGATTTAGAATCTATCCAGAAAAACAGCGGCGCCAAAGTAATTTGCATCGCCGAAATTGCGGGATGGCTGGGCGCTAAAGGAATTGAAAACACGCACGGTATGAATATCGGCGGCGGTTTTGATTTTGATTTTGGCCGTGTTAAAATGGTTTATGCCTTACACTCCAGCTCGATGCCCGATGGCGCATATGGCGGCACACCGGCTGGTTTTGTATTGTACACTGGCGGAAAGAAAATTTACTACGCCGGCGATACTGCTCTTACCCTAGATATGAAATTACTGGCCGATGAAGATTTGGACTGGGCAATTTTGCCAATTGGTGATAATTACACCATGGGTGCCGATGATGCTATAAAAGCGGCGGCATTTATCAACTGCAAAAACATTATCGGGATGCACTATGATACTTTCCCGGTTATTAAAATTGATCAGGCCGAAGTAAAACAAAAATTTGAAAAAGCGGGCTTAAATCTTAAACTATTAGCCATTGGCGAAAGCATAAGTCTTTAGTCGCTTAAAAACAAAAATGCCCTCGAAAATCCGGGGGCATCTTTGTTTTAATTCAGCATTATTTTTGCTGCTTCATCATCAACGTACTATCCTTCTTCTTTGTTGAATCTTTCTTCATTTTTTTCTTCGCTTTTTTAGTGGTATCCGTTTGTAATACCGACCGGCTGTTGATCGTTGCAGTATGCGCGTAAACGCTTCCGAATGAGATTGCAGCAAGGGCAACCATAGTGATTAGCTTTTTCATGTTTTTTTAAGTTTTGTGACGAATTTGAGTTAATTAATCAAAAATTAATAAATAACAACTTAAAGAATAAACTATTTCACCAGATCATTGTTTTGTTTATTTTAGATAAATAAACTTAATTCCCGTATCTTACTGATCAACAGTCACAAAAAAATAGGGGCAGGCAAAGAATAAACTTTGCCTGCCCCTATCCGATAAATGTTTTAGCCTGAATATTAAATTACCGTTCCATTGGCTATTACAGCCCGCTTTTTAACAATCACTATCCCATCCTGTACCACATATGAACCATAATCGCCATTTTCCAGCTTTTCGCCGCAGTTTATTTTAACATCATCACCAATAAAAGAGTTTTTGTCGATAATTGCGTTTTTGATATGGCATCTGTCGCCAATACCCATAATAGGCGATTGGCTTAAGTGCGATTCTTCAATCTGCTCAAGCGTTTGATAATTATCGTTACCCATCACATAGCAATTCTCAATAATAGTTTCAAAGCCGATGCGCGAGCGGATACCTATAATTGAACGTGTGATGTGGCTGGCATTAATGATACATCCATCAGCTATGATAACCTTATCAACATGCGTGCCCGACATTTTTGACGGTGGCAGCATACGTGCCCGGGTATAAATAGGGTGCTTATCGAACAGGTTAAAAAGCGGAATATCATCTGTCAAACCCAAATTCGCATCAAAAAATGAAGGTATGGTACCAATATCTGTCCAGTATCCCTCGTATTGATAACTGATAACCTTATGCTTTTCTATAGATTGAGGAATAATTTCTTTACCGAAATCTGTGCGCTCATTACCTTGCAGTAAATCATATAAAAGCTTCCGGTTAAAAAGATAAATACCCATTGAGGCCAGATAAACCCTACCCTCGGCCTGCATCTGCGGACTAACATCAGATACCCATTTCTCAAAGCCGCTCTTCGGCTTTTCAATAAACGAAGTAACCAGGTTATTTTCGTCGGTTTTTAAAATCCCGAAGCCTGGTACATCATTTACATGTACCGGTATGGTTGCAATGGAGATATCGGCATTAGCTTTAATATGGTCTTCAATCATTTCGGCAAAATCCATTTGATATAGCTGATCGCCCGAAAGGATCAGGATATAATCAAACTCGTGCACGGCCAGGTGGTGCAGGCTTTGCCTAACAGCATCAGCGGTACCCTGAAACCAGGCCACGCTTGATGGCGTTTGCTCGGCGGCTAATATATCAACAAAAGCCTCGCTGAAACTGCTAAAGTGATAGGTGTTTTTTATATGCTTGTTTAATGACGCCGAGTTAAATTGCGTTAATACATATATCCTGTCGATACCCGAATGAAGGCAGTTTGAAATAGGAATATCTACCAGCCTGTATTTGCCGGCAATAGGTACGGCCGGCTTTGAACGTGTTGCGGTTAACGGAGATAACCGGCTTCCCTGGCCGCCGCCAAGTACGATGCAAATTACTTTTGAGGTCATATTGTTGAAGTTAAACTTTTGTATAGGTCAATATATTCTTCGGCCGACCGATCCCACGAAAAATCGAGCGACATCATTGTTTTGCGCAATGATTGCAGTTGTTTGCTGTTTTCATAAAGCACCAAAGCCCGGGTAACAGCCTCGCAAATATCTTCGACACTGGCATTGTTGTAACGAATGCCATAGCCGCCGGTATCACCAAAATCAATTACGGTGTCTTTTAATCCGCCAGTGGTTCTAACCATAGGCATGGTGCCGTAACGTAAGGCGTATAACTGATTTAACCCGCAAGGCTCAACCCGCGAAGGCATCAAAAGGAAATCTGAACCAGCGTAAATTAAGTGTGCCAAAGCCTCATCATAACCAATAAACACATTACATTGTTCGGGGTAAAATGCTTTTAATTCTAACAGCTCTGCTTCGGTTTCCTTATCACCGGCGCCTAGTATTAAAAAGTTAAATTTTCCTTCGTGTTCATTAAAGCTTCTTTCCATTGCCGAGGCAATTAAATCTGCCCCTTTTTCAATCACCAGGCGGCCAATAAATGAAATGAGCGGCTTATCAGGCGAAAAATCAAAACGAGTGCACAATGCTTCCTTATCTGCCTGCTTGCCCTTTGCTATTTGTGTAACGGAAAATTTATTGGGAATCATCGGATCCGTCTTGGGGTTCCATATTTCGGTATCAATGCCATTTAAAATCCCCAATCCTTTGGCATGTTCCATATAAAACAAATATTCAAGGCCATTTGAATTAATGGTAAGCTCATGCAAATAAGTGGGCGACACGGTGGTATATCGCCAGCAACATTTTACAGCGCATGCCAGCGGATTAATAGCGCCGGCCCAATCAAGCAACCCGGTTTTAAAAACATCAATTTCAGGCAGATAGCCTAACTTATCCCAACCGAAAGCACCGTGATATTGGCCATTGTGTATGGTAAAAACGGTAGGCGTATTGGCCAGCCGGCTATACAATTTGGAGTGTTGTAATAAAAAAGGCACCAGACCCGAGTGGTGGTCGTGGCAATGGATAATATCGGGCGATTGCTGGGAGAAGTTGATCCAGTCTAAAAATGCTAACTGAAAAGCGATGAATTGTTCTGTTTCATCGGGATAGCTGTAGACTTCCTCCCGGTCAATTAACCCTGGAATTTTAACCAGGTAGAGTTCAAAACCCAGCTTATCCGTTTTCTCTTTTAATATTTCAAAATAAAGCCTGCGGGTGCCCAGCAACGTTGATGCCTGAAAAACGGTATCGAACTCGTTTTCCTGCACAAACTTCCGGTTATAATAAGGCATCACCACGGCGGCCTGCAAACCAGCCAAATTTTGATATTTGGGCAGCGCACCAACGACATCTGCCAGCCCGCCAACTTTGGCAACGGGATAACATTCGGCACTTAAATGGAATATTCTCATTGGGATTATTATTGGCTCAATTTAAGCAAACAATTGCTAAAATATAGAACCTGGGAGGGCCCATTCTGTTTAAAAAAATATTTTTATTATTTGTATACCCGCAGTATCATTTCATTTATAAAATAAGCCGCAATAATCTCATTTTTTACAAAATTGATATTTTTAGGCACTATATTGATAGTGCTATTATTGAAATGATAATAAAGAAAAGGCTCAAACACGTAATTTTTTATGAAATTAACTACAATTATAAGCTGGAAATATTATGTAAGTAGCTGGTTTAGCAGTAAATAAAAAATACAGCTAAAAAGTAAGTTTACAGGACAGTAGTTTAGAATTGAGCACGCCAACCTCTTCGTAAATCTGCTCATAAGCTCCGGTACTATTCAGACTAAGCAGCGTAACTTTTTTGTTTTCCGGATCAATTAAGAAGTATTCTTTTACGCCGGCTTTTTCATATAAATTTCTTTTGCGCTGTGTATCGTAAGCTCTATTGCGTGACAATATTTCGAAAACCACATCCGGAGCGCCATAAATCCCATCTTTTTTTATTTGTTGCAGATTTTCATTCAACAAAACAATCAAATCTGGCTGCACAACAGATTCATAATTCTCCAGATAAACATCTACCGGCGCCGGTATAACCTTACCACTACTTGCATTTTTTAAAAAGAAATAGAGTAATGCGTGTAAATCGGAAAGCAATAATTGATGCAAAGGTGTAGATGATGGCGACATGGATAATTCATTGAAAATAACTTCACAACGGGTACCTTCAGGCAGCATCCGGTATACCTCAACTGCAGTTGAAGGTATTTCGGATATAAAATTTTTATATTTATGCTGATTGTCCATCTATAACACTAAAACCCAATAAAGCCTTTATTACAAATATAACTTATTCAACCAAAAAAATATAACCCGGTTTTTGATTGCTCAAAAACTCAATCAACCTAATCCACCCAATCAAAACTCACCTCAAAAATTAATGCGCTTCCAGCCAGTTAGAACCTGTGCCTATCTCCACCATAATGGGCACCGTTGTTTTGATGGCATTTTTCATGTTTTCCATAATAATGGGTTTTACAATCTCCACTTCATTATGAGGCACATCAAACACCAACTCATCATGCACCTGCATAGTCATGCGGGCATCTAAGTTTTGACGTTTAAATTCCCGGTGAATATTAATCATGGCTATTTTGATCATATCGGCAGCCGAGCCCTGTATGGGGGCGTTGATCGCGTTTCGTTCTGCAAAGCCGCGCACCGTTGCGTTGGCCGAATTAATATCACGCAGATATCTGCGCCTGCCCATCAGGGTGCATACGTAACCGTTCTCGCGGGCAAAGTTCATCGTATCGGCCATGTAGTTTTTTATGCCGGGAAACTGTATGAAATAATTATCAATAATTTCCGCAGCCTCCTTACGCGGAATGCCCAGGTTTTGTGATAAACCAAAGGCCGATTGCCCGTAAATAATACCAAAGTTTACCGCTTTGGCGTTACGGCGCTGCTCGCTGGTTACCTCATCCAATGCAATACCATAAACATTGGCGGCGGTTGCGGTGTGGATATCGAGATTTTTCACAAAGGCTTCCATCATGTTGGCGTCCTTGCTGATTTCGGCAATAATACGTAGCTCTATCTGCGAATAATCCGCAGACACGATGGTGTGACCACTATCTCTTGGAATAAATGCTTTTCTCACTTCCCTGCCCCGCTCAGTTCTGATCGGGATATTTTGCAGGTTAGGGTTGGTTGAACTTAAACGTCCGGTTGCGGCCACCGCCTGGTTATAGGACGTATGAACACGGCCTGTTTTAGGATTTACCATTTGTGGTAAAGCATCAACATAGGTCGATTTTAATTTTTGCAACTGGCGGTAATCCAAAATATCTCTAACGATATCACTTTTTGCGGCAAGCGAAAGCAATACGTCTTCCCCTGTTTGATACTGGCCTGTTTTGGTCTTTTTGGCTTTGGGATCGAGCATCAGCTTTTCAAAAAGTACTTCGCCCAGTTGTTTGGGCGATGCTATATTGAAACGGACGCCCGCCTTTTCATAAACTGTTTTTTCCAGCTTGGCTACATCGGTTTCCAGTTCTTTCGAAAACTCTTTTAACGTATCGTGGTCAATTTTTACACCTTCATATTCAATATCAGCCAACACGTAAATCAGCGGATGCTCTATTTCATTGATCAGTTTTTCGCTTTCAACTTCTTTTAGTTTGGGCTCAAAAACATTGCGCAGTTGTAGCGTAATATCGGCATCTTCGGCGGCGTATTCCTTTATCTTTTCGATCTCTACATCGCGCATATTGCCTTGATTTTTGCCCTTGGCGCCAATCAATTCAGTTATAGAAACAGGCTTATAACTGAGGTAGTTTTCAGACAGGATATCCATACCATGACGCGTATCCGGATCAATAATATAATGCGCCATCATGGTATCAAACAAGTCGCCTTTTACTTCGATGCCGTACCATTTGAGCATCAAAATATCAAATTTTAAATTCTGCCCGGTTTTGCCAATAGCAGGGTTTTCCAACACTGCCTTAAACTCATTAGCAATAGCCTGCGCTTCCGGCTGACTATCCGGAACAGGAACGTACCAGGCTTCGCCGGGTTTTATGGCAAATGATAAGCCTACCAACTCACAAAAGTTAGCATCGGTGCCGGTTGTTTCGGTATCAAAGCAGATGCTTTTTTGCTGGGATAATAGATCAATAAGTGCTTTTCGTTTTTCGGGCGTATCCGCCAAATGATATTCATGCGGAACAGTCTTGATGTTTTTGATATCGGCAGGAATTGGTGCCTCATAAATATCTTCCACATCAACAACCATAGTAGTGCGGCCTTCGGCAACCGGATTGCCAAACAAATCGGTTTGGATAGATACGGCTTTAGTTTCTGTAACGCTGAAATCATCGCCAAAAACACGTTTACCCAGTGTACGGAATTCTAATTCGGCAAATAAAGGCTCTAACAGATCTTTACTTGGGGTGGTTATTTCCAACCCAGCTTCGTCCAGCTCAACCGGCGAATTTAAGTTGATAGTAGCCAGTCTTTTTGACAATAATCCCTGCTCGGCAAAAGCTTCCACATTTTCACGCTGCTTACCTTTTAACTCATGACTATGACTAATAATCTCCTCAACCGATCCGTATTGTTTAATTAATGCTTTGGCGGTTTTCTCACCAATACCCGGGATACCGGGAATGCCATCGACAGCATCGCCCCAAAGTCCTAAAATATCAATTACCTGCTCAACGCGCTCAATTTCCCATTTTTCCAGCACTTCCTTTACACCCAATATCTCCATATCATTACCCATGCGCGCAGGTTTGTAAATGAAAATATTTTCGGATACCAGTTGTGCAAAATCCTTATCGGGGGTCATACAATATACCTGATAGCCCTTGGTTTCTGCTTTTTTGGCAAGGGTGCCGATGATATCATCAGCCTCATAACCATCAGAGGTAATGAGTGGTATATTAAACCCAAGCACAATTTTAAAGATGTAGGGTATGGCTGTAGCCAGGTCTTCGGGCATAGCCTCGCGATGAGCTTTATAGGCTTCAAATTCTATATGACGATCGGTAGGCGCTTCGGTATCAAAAACTACGGCCATGTGGGTAGGCTTTTCTTTTTTCAAAACTTCCAGCAGGGTATTGGTAAAACCCATAATAGCCGAAGTATTTAAACCGCCCGATGTAAAGCGGGGATTTTTACTCAAAGCAAAATGCGCCCGGTAAATAAGGGCCATGCCATCCAGAAGAAATAGTTTTTTCATGAGATTTACACTAATTGCACGAATTATACGAACGCTAATTTCACGAATTGAAATGCCCTGTGCAATAGTTGGCGCAAGATATAGGCAAATTCGTGTAATTCGAAAAAATTCGCATAATTAGTGTCCATTATTTAAAACTACAATCGGGCAAATGATCATTCACCATGCCGGTTGCCTGCATGTGGGCATAGCAAATGGTGGTGCCAAAGAACTTAAAACCACGCTTTTTCATATCCTTGCTAATGGCATCGGATATAGGCGTACTTGCAGGCGTTTTGCCTGTGAAATTATTAATAGGTTTACCATCAGGCATAAAGCTATACAGGTATTTATCGAACGAGCCAAACTCTTTTTGAATACCGATAAACAGTTTGGCATTATTAATAGCCGCCAGTATTTTTAAGCGATTACGGATAATTCCTGTATCCTGCATTAAACGTACCACATCCTCATCCGTAAAAGCAGCCACTTTATGCACATCAAAATCAGCAAAAGCCTTGCGGTAACCGTCGCGCCTGCGCAATATCGTTATCCAGCTTAAACCTGCCTGTGCAGATTCCAGTATCAGAAACTCAAAAAGCTTTTTGTCATCATGCGTTTCTTTTCCCCATTCTTCATCATGATATTTCATGTAAAGCTCATCCGTTCCGGCCCATACACATCTTTTTAAGTCACTATCTTTTAAATTCATACTTTTGATTTGGCAATATAAACTAACGAGAATTTGAAAATCCGTTGGCTTGTTAAAATATCTGTTATTCTTTCTATTTGTGGATATAGGTTTCTTTTGTCAGCATCTAACATAATATCTAAATCACGGTCTGAGGTTGCTTTTTTAACTTTCCTGGCAATATCTATCCAATTTGCCAACTCATAGTTGCCCGGATTAACGGGGATGCCCGGTTGTTTGAAGAAAAAGTCATTCCTATTGTTATAATTATTATCAATAAACTGTTTTAGTTGACTGATAGGAACACCAATAGTTTCAATTTTTTCGAATTGTGAAAGCTCTTCATTCGTAAACGCAACATGATATTTGCGCCCCATCTGTATCAAAGTCTGTTTACGTATTTCCTGGGGTATCTCAAACATTACTTTATCTGTCGAAGCTAATATAGTAGCATAACCGCCTTCAGGATCATATATCTTATTTGTAGCTACTGGTTCTTCAATTGATACAGGCGACCAAAATTTAGACTTGGCACTAAAAACAAAAAATAGCAAAATTATAAATGCCACATCGCACATGGCAGCCATATCTACTGATAAAATTTTGCGCCTGGGCTTTCTGTTGTTCATAGCTTAGGTTTTTAATAAAACTATGAAAATAAATGCAAACTTTATACTGCTAACTGCTAACTGCATTCAACTCGTCCCAATATTCCACAGCTCTTCTATAATGCGGAATAACTATCGAACCCCCAACCAAATTGGCAATCATAAATACTTCGTTCATTTCGTCGTGCTTAACGCCAGCTTCGTGGCATTTGCCTAAATGGTATTTAATACAATCATCGCAACGCAAAACCATTGAAGCAACCAGGCCAAGCATTTCTTTGGTTTTCACATCCAATGCGCCATCAGCGTAGGTGGTAGTATCCAAAGCAAAAAAACGTTTAATATTGGTATTGGCGGTTTCCATTATCCTGTCGTTCATTTTAGTACGATAGGATTCAAATTCTTCTATAAGTTTTCCCATGGGTTGATTTTTGAGTGAAATTCATTTCGGATTTAAAGATAAATATCATTAATTTGAATACAGAATCGTTATTGTTCAATTTTTACAATTTCGATTATTCCTTAAAAAACGAATAGGAATAATTCCGAAATCGAACTTCCGAAATCCGAAATTAAAACTAATCCTATGGAAAGTCTTTCGCCCAATATTTTTGTAGATAACATGACCGAAACCATTGATTTCTATAAATCAATTGGCTTCCAGGTAGTAATGACCGTTCCTGAAACAGGCGCCGAATTTGTTTGGGCCATGCTGGTGAACGGCGAGGTTACGTTTATGTTTCAAACTTTTGCAAGCTTGGGCGATGAATTACCCAACATTAACCGCAGCAACGGCGGCTCGCTTCTGTTTTACATCAAACTAAAAAACATCAGGGAGTTTTTTGAGCTGATCAGCGAAAAAGTAACGGTTTTAAAGCCTTTGGAAACTACCTTTTATGGCGCTACCGAATTTTCAATACTGGATAACAACAACTATGTATTAACCTTTGCCGAAGACGAATAATGATTGATTTTATACGTGCCGATCATATCCACATTTGTGTGCCTGCAGAACGGCTGGAAGAAGCAAAGGCGTTTTATACAGGGGTTTTAGGCTTACAACTGATTGAAAGGCCCGACCATTTATTTAGTTCGGCCGGCTATTGGCTAAACATTGGCAATATTCAGTTACATATAGGCGTAGAACCTTTTTCAGGTCGGTCAATAAGACATACCGCATTTGAAGTTGCCGATATAGCAGCGGCGAGGGCCATTTTAGTGAAAAACAATATAGAAGTAGTTGAAGAACCGGCTATCCCCGGCCGTACTCGGTTTGCCTTTATTGATCCATTTGGCAACCGGATGGAATTATTGCAGATAATGAATTGAATTTTTTGTTTTGAATTGAAAATTAGTAATTTAGAGGAGACGCAATACATCGCGCCGTTTTCTTGGCACACCTAAATGTTATTGTTATGAAATTCATCTCTCCCTCTGTTCACGGCTTTATTGATTACCTGCTGGTGATATTTCTGTTCACCTCGCCAACCTCATTTGGATTTACCGGTTTTTTAGCTGGTTTTACTTATGTACTGGGGGCAATACATTTATTGTTAACTATAAGTACCAACTACCGGTTAGGTGTTTTTAAATTTATTCCGCTGTCAGTGCACAGTGGTATTGAATTATTGGTGGGGGTGATACTTATTGTGCTTGCTTACACCCTGTTTAGTCACAGCCCCGAAGGAAAGTTGTTTTATGTGATATTTGGAACTGTGATATTGCTTACCTGGCTATTTACTGATTATAAGGGCTTGCATTATAAAACGGCCAAGGCCGCCTGATTTTACATCGCCAGCTCAACCATAGGGTCCCAAAATAAGGTTTTAAAATCCTGCACCTGGTCGTCTATTACCTTTACGCCTTCGCTTTCCAACATTTGCTCCATCAGGTTACCACCGAAATGAAACTTTGCCGTTAATAAACCCTGCCTGTTTACCACCCTATGTGCCGGCACCGGCGGATTAGCCCTGCCACATGCCTGCATCGCATAGCCTACCATCCTCGACGATCCTTTTGTACCCAGGTAAGCGGCAATAGCGCCGTAAGAAGTTATCCTGCCCGGCGGAATAAGCCTGGCAACTTCATAAACCCTTTCAAAAAAATTATCGTCCTTCATCAGCTTACATTAAAATGAAAACTTAAGGTAGTTAATATTCTTATTGTGTTTTAAATATTTCTTTTCGTAGTAAGTTTTTATCGATAATACTTCGTCTGCAAATTCGGAGTGATAAAGGTCTTCCGTTTTGGCATGCAGGTTTAAACCGGTCTCTTCTATCTTTTCGGCCGTGTAGGCATGCAAATTGTCATTATCTGTTTTCAGGTTGATGAAACCACCCCGCCTTACAACCAGCTTATACATATCCAAAAAACGCGATGAAGTCAGTCTTTTCCTCTCGCGACTTATCTGCGGTTGCGGGTCCGGAAAAGTAATCCATATTTCGTCAACCTCGCCCGCGGCAAAATAATCCAGCAGCGTTTCTATCTGGATGCGTAAAAATCCCACATTATTTACGCCTTCTTCCAATGCTGTTTTAGCTCCCCGCCAAATGCGGTTACCCTTATAATCAATCCCTATAAAGTTTTTATCCGGAAACATGGTAGCCAGGTTAACGGTGTATTCACCCTTACCACAGGCCAGTTCCAATACTAAAGGATTATCGTTTTTAAAAAAATCGCTGCTCCATTTTCCTTTAAATTCCTTACCGGCATCAAGTTGTAAAACGTTGCTGAAGGTATCTATCTCGGCAAAGCGTCTTAATTTGTCTTTTCCCACTTAAAATAATTAAAGCGCAAAAATAGTGTTTTAAGCAAATTATTGGCAGATAGAATTTAACGGAGAAAATTTGTTTGCAATCCATACAAATTATATTTCTGCCGCAGGCAACTGAATTTCTGCCATCGCCGTAACGTATTGTACAAGCTTTAAATTATAAGCTGCCTGAACAATAGCATTTTGAAACATTTAATAACGTCCATATTAAGTATACTTAACAGCAGGGAAAAGCGCAGGCTTTGTCTGCAAATTGTACTCGATCTGCTTATCGGCATTTTGGATATTGTTTTTTTGGGCGCGCTGCTTTTGGTAATCAATTTTTATACGGGCAATTACGCGGTCAATAAATATACTTTCTTAACATCCTGGTTCAATCAAAATTCATTGTGGCTCATCAGCTTCTTTTTTATGCTGTATGTGCTGAAAAACCTGGCGGCTTACGCTGTTACCCAATCGCAGAATACGTTTTTCTATGCGGTTGCTTCGCGATTGTCAAAACGAAACATCTGGCATTACTTAAAAGATGACTATTTCAAATTTGTGCATGTTGATTCGTCGGTTTACATCCGTAAAATAAGTCAGCAGCCTATTGAATTCAGCAATTATATTTTAACCAATATCCAGCAAATCATTTCGCAGGGAGCGCTGATCATTTTTACTGTAATCGGGATCCTTTTTTATCATCCCTCCTTGTTTCTTTCTTTATTCCTGCTGCTGTTGCCGCCAGTAGTTTTGTTGGGCTATTTTATTAAAAGAAAGTTAAAAGATATCCGGAGCAACTCGAGGTTAACCAGTCAACTTACCTTACAGTATTTAAAGGAATCGTTATCAGGATATATCGAAAGCAATGTTTATGATAAACATGTTTTTTTCACCAATCGTTATTATAATCGCCAAAAACAACTGAATGATTATATAGCCACCCAACAAACATTGCAAGGGTTACCATCTCGCCTGATAGAAGTTTTTGCCATACTAGGCTTTTTGATTCTGATCACCCTTAATAAATGGGCCTTAAACAATCATGGTATCGGCTTGCTTGATGTGGGGGTTTTTATGGCTGCATCTTACAAAATTATTCCCGGTATTGTTAAAATATTAAACAGCGCGGGGCAAATTAAAACTTATGAGTTCACGCTCAAAGATCTGACTGTTGATGAAAAGTTGCCCGGGAACAGTGCTCCTACTACAACCTATATCGATTCTATAAAATTCCAGGCGATTGATTTTAATTACAAAAACACCCCAATATTAAATAACTGCTGTTTTGAGCTTACGCGAGGCCATTTTCTTGGGATATCAGGCCCATCGGGAATGGGGAAAACCACGATCATTAATTTGCTGCTTGGTTTTTTGGAGCCGGATAGCGGCACCATATCCATTAACCATACCATTACCAATAGCACCGACCGCAAAAGTTATTGGAAAAAGATGGCCTACGTTAAACAACAGCCATTTTTTATAAATGATTCCATTTTAAAAAACGTAACCCTTACCGATAGCGTATATGATAAAGATAAATTAGCCAAAGCCCTTTCATTTTGTGGTATTGATAGTTTAACTGACCAATATCCGGAAGGTATAAATAAGATCATTACCGAAAATGGGAAGAATATTAGCGGCGGCCAGCGGCAGCGGCTGATGCTGGCCCGGGCGCTATATCACGATTTTGATTTATTGATTTTGGATGAACCCTTTGGCGAAGTTGACGATGTTGCCGAAAAAGCGATGCTTACCCGGCTCGAACTGTTGGCCAAGATGGGTAAAATGATCATCATGATTACACATAACAAAGAGAGTTTATCATTTTGTAATAAAGTTGTTTTACTGGATGGAGCATACGCTTGAAACGCTTGTTATTCTTACTCCCGGCTTCCCCGCAAACGAGGCCGACACTACCTGCATACCTCCGCAGCAACTGTTTGTAAAAGCACTTAAAGAGATCTGCCCGGGTTTGGAGATTATAGTACTAACGTTCCACTATCCCCATATATCAACTGAATATGAATGGCATGGCGTTAAAGTAATTGCTATTGGTGGTAAAGATGAAGGCCAATTATCACGGTTAAAAACATGGACAAGAGCCTGGTTTATTTTAAGAAAATTAAAAAATAAATATCATCCCTTTGGCCTGCTTAGCTTCTGGATGGGCGAATGCGCCTTTGTAGGGCACTATTTTGCTAAAACGCACGGACTAAAGCACTATAGCTGGCTTTTGGGCCAGGATGCAAAAAAGGGAAATAAATATTTTAACTGGATAAAACCGAAAGCCGATTCGCTAATTGCACTATCAGATTTTATAGCCAGCGAGGTGCAGAAAAATTACGGTTTATTACCTGCCAACATTGTACCGGTTGGTATTGATGTAACGCTGTTTAAAAACGGCCCGGCCAAACGGGATATTGACGTTTTAGGGGCAGGTTCATTAATACCATTGAAACAGTATCATATGTTTATACAAGCTATTGCTTCTTTGAAAATTCATTTCCCCGAAGTTAAGGCGGTTATTTGCGGCAAGGGTCCTGAAATGGAACTGCTGCAAAGTCTGGCTAATTCGTTGCGCTTAAATTACAATCTTTTATTTGTTGGCGAACTATCTCACGAAGAGGTTTTGGCTATGATGCAACGCTCAAAAGTATTTCTGCATACTTCAAATTATGAAGGTTTTGGATCTGTTATGGCCGAAGCCTTATATGCAGGCGCACATGTAGTATCGTTCTGTAAGCCTATGAATAAAGACTACAGGCATCATTATGTTGTAAAAGATAAGGAGGAAATGAACGCGACGATTTTATCAATCCTGAAAAATACCCGCAGAGGGCATGATCCGGTACGAATGTTCCCGATACAGCAGGTAGCAAAAAGCATCATCAGCCTGTTTGCTGATGAAATTGATCACAGCGACGATGAAACTTCCTGAATACGACCAGCAATAGCATCAAATGATAAATTCGATTTAAAATAAGCCAGCGATCTTTCCTGCTTATCTGTTCTGTCCATTTCTTCTGTTTGCTGAAGGGCATAAAGCAGCGCTGCTTCATTTCCTGCTTCGTATAGCAAGCCGCAATTGCCATTATCTGTTATCATCCTAAAAGCCGGGATATCTGTCACTACAGGGATACAACCGCATGACATAGCCTCACAAACCGCTGTGCCGCTACCCTCATAATGCGAGCCTGAAATAAAGAAATCAGCGCTATTAAACCAGTAAAGCAATTCATCATGCGGCACTTTCCCAATCAAAATAACCGGGCAATTATCAGTATACGCTGCTAAAAGGAGCTTTATTTCGTCAATTAATTCGTCGGTATGATAAATCATATACAAACGGACATCGGGGCTATTTTCTGCAAACTTTAAAAATGCTTTTACCACATTTAGCGGGTCTTTATTTGCATTTAGCCGTCCCACCCATAAAAATATAGGATCACCGGCTAGGTTTAGTTTTAACGATGCATTTTTGTCAGGATAAAACAAAGAAGATACTTCCATTACCTCATGTATTTTTTTGCCTGATGCAATGTTGCCGATTTTTACCCATTCGGCTCCTAATGCATGCGATGCAAATAAATAAGCATCAACACAATTATCGGCAACCTTTTGAATGATGCGTTTGAGGCCTTTTGAAGGTTTTTCGGCATGATGCTGAGCAATTATCCGGGTTCTTTTGCCTAAAATTAGCCGCAGTTGTATGAGTTGTAAAGAATTATGCAAACCATGCACAATAACTACTTCAGGGCGTAAATCTTTAACGTACTGATGCAGCTTGAACGGAAAATGGGTTTTTCCTTCTCCAAAATCAACAAACCTGTTATCAACCCCGTTGTGAACCACATTGCCTTTGTAGTTCATTTGTTTTATATTAATTACCGTATGGTGTTTACTCAATGATTCCAATACGCCCGAATACCCCTCCGTTCGTTTAAACCAGGCCGCAGGCGAATCAAAATTGGGCGAGTAATTATAGCTTACAAAAACGTATCTCATTATTATCTGTTGCTAATAAAGTGCCTCAACACTTTTGTAGTTGCTTTTTTGAAACTGTAAAAAACCAACGTGATAAAAGGAACTTGTATTTTCCCTTATCTTTTTTGAGTTGACTACCTTACCCAGCATCAGCATATGAAAGCCCATTTTTTTATGATGAATAATTTCAATTTCCTTATATGATCCCACAAAATCAGGAACCGGGAACCCAAACAGCTCACTTGCTGTAGTTTTAAAAGGAAGCTGATCTTTAGGTGTAGGCGATTTGCTGGCATGTTTACCCAAATCGTAAACGGTCTTAATATCTACCTTGTCGGTATCACAAACAACTACTTTTTTGGCTTCCAGAATTTTTTCAAGCGTTACATTGGTAGTCCTTAATCCTAAAATGTACAAGCCCTCTTCTTCCAGATAACTGTGTATATCCATCGGGAATATATTGTAATAACTTTCATCCTGATAAGACACAATAATAATGTTTCGCGGATAAGAATAAAGTGCACTTATCACCCTGCGGCTTTGATAGGTATTTTTAGGTGACCGCAGCAAATAAGCGAAAAACACTAACCGGTGCAAAACGTTTAGCTGGTAATTGCTAACCCGTTCAACTTTGTACAAAAGCAGCGCCCCTTTTTCTGTTTCAATTTTTTCGATAAGAGATACCTGGATGGCCGCATTTAATTTATCCGCCTTTTTAAATTCTATTGTTACCTCATCCAGGGCAATCAAATTCATTTTATTTTCGGGCAGCCATGCCGCTATACAAAAAGGATCAAGGCAAATCATTCCATGATTTTTTGTTATATCGAAAATGTACTTTCCGCTTTTCAAAAACACCGTTTCTTCAACCTCATTTTCGGCAAGCCTGGTTACCAAAAAGGTATTTATTTTAGCTCCCCTGAAAAATAATCTCCGTATTAATTTGTTCATCTTAAAACGTATCAATGTCTGCCGATGTGAATTTTATTTTGTCAATTGCTACATCGCCCTTAAAATCCTGAAACAAAACAGCGAATGATGGTATCGGCTCCCACCTGCTTAAAAATAAATTATGCAACGCTGTGCCGGTACTTGTATGAAAATAAATTTCTGCTATCCCCAGCTTGCGTGCCAATTGCTGCAGGTGGCGCATCATATCATCAAAATCGGCTGGTTTAATTAAAATATCTCCTATCACAAGCGTAGCACCAATCTTTATCCATAAAATGGAATTACCTAACTTAACTACATAGTTTGGAGTATAGGTTTTATAGTGCAAGTAATTGTTATCCCGGTAAACCCCGGCAAAACCATCCTCAAATACCGAGTTGGCAATACCCGGTTGCGCCAATACGTGCTTGTCTAATTGTTTTTTCTGATAAGTCGAAAAACCCCTTGCCAGAAAAGACAGTTTATTTAAAACCTTATGCCATGGAAAACTGCCCGATTGAATTACAAAACATTCCATCTGTTCTGTTGCCCGCCAATTAAGTTTATTTACAGCGCCCGGCAACGAATTTTGGTTAGGAAAACCAAAGAGCAGGTTAATACCATTGTCGCGGCATAGTTGAAACGTTAGATTTGACAATTCAACAAATAAACCTTTAAAACGAAAGCTCGGGTGTGTCATGGTATCTGCCGATTGTGCCGAAAGTACCATCCTATCATCAATTTGTATAAAGCAAGGGATAACGCCATAGTAGGCAATGGGTAATCCATCGGGGTTATAAGCAATATAGCCTATATGAGTTACACCTGTAAATTCAGTATTATACTTTTTTAAAAAGAAATCGGGCGGTGGTACTTTTCCGTAAACGGCGGCATGCAGTTTCTCTACATCAGGCAGATTGTTTTCTGTCAGCCTTTCAACAAAATATCCATTTCCACGGTCATCAGTCTTCATAATTACCCATTATTGTAGCGTACATCTGGTTATTGGTTGATATAAACGGATTAATGGTAAATCGCTCTCGCATAAAGGCGTCATGTTTATCTACCTCGTTATAAAAATCAAGTGCCAGCAACTGCTTATATCCTATTTCTTTTGCCTTTGCAACCACTAACGATGTATAGGCCCCATAAGGAAAAGCTAAACTCGTAACCGGTTTACCGATTAGGTTTTCGAGATATAATTTTGAAGTCTGCATTTCATCGCTTGCATCCTCTATTTTTATTTTCGATAAATCGTTATGATAAAAGCTATGTGCACCTATACTTACCCGGGGCGATCGGGCTAAATCCCTTATCTGTTCTTCGGTCATTTGCAGCCAGTAATCCTCTTCTTTCACATTTGTTTTAAAGGGTACCAACGGATATAATTCAGCCATCATCTCCTTTTTTTCTGCCACTCCCGTGTAATGGAGCTGGTCGTTTATACTTATACCTGTTGTTTCCGAAATATATTTGCGCCCGGTACCTTTATAATAAACTTCATTTTTAAAACTAATTTTTGATGGCCCATATTTACTCACTATCGCCAAAAAATCGTTCCATAAAATATCGCCCCCTTCGGCTCTGATAGTACTGATGAAAAAAGTTGCCGGAATTTGATATTGCTCTAACAGCGGCAAAACGTATTTATAATTATTGGCAAAGCCATCATCAAAAGTGAGGCAGATGTTAAACTTATCGTTGCTGAATCGCTGTTGATAATAGTCGTCCAATGAAATGATATTAAAATACTCCTTATAAAATTTCAGATGCTCTTCAAACGTTTTTAGTTTTAAAAAAATAGCATTAAATCGCAAATGATTATTTAAACAAATACCGTGATAATTAAGTATGCGTGCCCCTCTCGCCGACCTGTAAAAGCGCTCGTAAAGGCCCAACCTATATCCGGCATCCCTAAACAAATACCTACTTTCACGATTTATTCTGGATAATATTTTTTGGTACAAGGCGGGCATTTATAAAACTAATTGGGTTAAACTTACCGGGAATTTTGTTTCAGGGGTATATTTCAAAATGTTTTTAATCAGCCAAGGTAAATCTCCTTTTATGTATTTACAAACCCCGTTGATATATATCTTACTAAAATCCTTCAAATCTGTAACATCCAGTTGGGCTGCTATTGTTTCATCTGCCATGTTAACCTGCCCTTTGCGCATTACCAACAGCAAATCTTCCGGCTTAACTGCAAAAAAGGCATCATACCCTGTTAAACCCTCTTTTATATTGGCTACAACAATATCGGCATCTTTCCCGGCCGCTATTTCGCCGCTATTTAATTTCCATACTTCTGCTGCGTTGGTTGTTAAGCTGCGATAAATATCTTCATCACTTAATAAACCGGTTTTGCGGGCCGTTTGCAGGTGGCTCCATATGTCCCAATCGCTGGTAAGGGTTGAATCAGTTCCAAAAAGCATAGTAGTATACTTATTTAACATATCAACCGGAGCTGTCTTATTAAGCAGAAAGTAATTTGATTGCGGGCACCAAACTATTGCATCAAATTTCTTCACCTGGCTTTCGGTCATGGCAACCGCGTGCACGCCAATTAACTTTTTTCGCAACAGGTTCCAGCTAATTAATTTATCAATCTCATTTTCTGCCATCCGGTCACTTCCTTCGCCTGTATGAATGTTTGCCGGAAGACTCTTTTTTAAGGGATTATTCAACTTAAACCACCAGCCTTTTTCAAACTTTGCCGAATGCAGACAGTGCGTTTGCTCAAAAACAGTAATGATATCGCGCTCCGTACCTAGTTTTTCGCCATGATTAACTACCGTGGTAACACCACACAGCAGATTTTTATAAATACCCCACTGCGCCCTCAAAACAGCTGGAATTTTTAATACACCCGCTATTTCTGCTTTATAATTTTGGTGGATGTATTTCCCCCATTCGGTATAATTA
>Ga0206982_1135_pt1 | contig 22969 bp, 16 predicted proteins | sample Alteio_BWMinCont_18_FD_153493 | JGI IMG/M metagenome (GOLD analysis project Ga0206982, IMG submission 153493) | Enriched cells from forest soil in Barre Woods Harvard Forest LTER site, Petersham, Massachusetts, United States -... | ecosystem: Environmental > Terrestrial > Soil > Temperate forest >... | reverse complement strand
CTTCTACTTAGACAGGCTTACCATGAAGTGATGGAACAGGAAATGGAAGAAGCAAGACTCAGGAATATGCTGGAAAGAATTTCAAAAAGTAAAATCATTCTTAGCTTTCCGGAAAAACTGACTCCTTTTTGTTTTCCAATAAAAGTAGACAGTATGCGCGAAGATCTTTCTTCAGAAAAGCTGGAGGATCGTGTGAAAAAAATGCAGCAACAATTAGTGCGTGATACTGGTAAAAAGCGGGTCAAATAAAATATCTTTGAGATCCATGCATTCACCTGTCTCACATAAAATACTGAATCAGCAATTCTGGCTTACGACCGACAGGACCATGTATTGGGAAGAAGAAAAGGCGCTGATCGTATCAGATTTACATATTGGGAAAACAGGTCATTTCAGAAAGTCAGGCATTGCAGTACCGGCAACGGTTTGCAAAGAGGATCTTCAAAGACTGATTGCTCAGATTCAATATTTCCAACCCCGCGAGTTGATAATAGTGGGGGATATGTTTCATAGTCACGCGAATAAAGAACTGGAATTATTTTTAAAATGGCGGTCGGATCTTTCCGATATAAAAATTAAGCTGGTTAGGGGGAATCACGATATCCTGGAAGAAAGATGGTATGAAAATGCTGGAATTCAGCTGAGTCAAAGGACGCTTTCAATGCATCAGTTTCATTTTGTGCATGATATCACTGATCATTTGGGACGGAAAGAAAAAACGGGCAGAAATAAAGAGGTTTCGTATTGTTTCTCCGGGCATATCCATCCCGGAATACGTATCCAGGGATCGGGTAAACAATCACTTTGTTTTCCCTGTTTTTATTTTGGTAAAAAATATGCGGTGCTTCCGGCATTCAGCCATTTCACCGGAGTCGCTATGATCTATCCCGAAGCTGAAGAAGAGGTTTTTGTTATCGTGAATCAGGAGCTGATCCAATTACAATAAAATTTCAATAATCTTATATCGTGAATCGTTTATCGGTCAACGGTCATCCGTCAACGGTCAACGGTCAACGAGTAAATCAATTCATCTTCCTCTTAAGCGTAGTCACCTGATCCTGTAAATTACTCACAAGACTGGCCAGCTGGTTCACGTCCCAGCGCTGTTCGGTATTTGCCTTACTGACCACCATTTCTGCTTTCCAGATTTCAAGAATATCTTCCGAATTAACGGTATAAGGCTGGAAAACGATATTGTCGCTGATGAGTGTGAGTTTATTTTTCAATTTGTTATTCTTCATCACTCTTTTGTAAACGATTCCTTCGTTTCGTGAAACAACGATATAAGTGAGATTACTCTTCACGTTCTCCAGGTTATCAATTTTTTCAGCTACAATCACTGAACCGCTGGGTGTAGGCAGCATGGAATCACCTACAATTTCAAAAGCACGATAATTTCCCGGCGCCAGCATCGGGAGGGTGAATGTGTTCAGTTCATCCAGAAATTCAGGATCACCATATCCTGCCAGGTAACCCGCCGCCGCTTTGACGGGAACCAGCTGGATCGAATTAGGAAGAGCTGCCATTTTTTGAGCTCTCCGTTTGGCGAGATAATTACTGCCTTTAGTATCCTGCATCTTCTTGCGGAGCAATTCATCAAGAGACAACCTGAACATATCACTTACCAGTTCCAGCACTTCCAGTCGCGGTTCGGCCCTTTCTTCTTCATATGCCCCGAGAAGTGATCTTTTAATTTTAAGTTTATTGGCAAATTCTTCCTGCGTCAATCCTCTTAGCTTCCTGAGATATTTGAGGTTTTGTGCTGCTATGGACATCGCTAATAGTTTTAGCGAAAATACTAAATTATTTAACAAAATGGTCAGATTCTATAAATTTTAGTGAAATTCAGTCAAAAATCTCCCACACTTCAGTTAATAGTTCCCCTCACTCTCACACGCTCACACTCTCACACTTGTTTTAGTACCTTTGCAAACTGTCAATTTGACCCGGATCCGGGGATAGCATCAAATTTGACTGGTATATTCAATTAATACTCAATCCCTGTCAATATGAGTTTTATTTCGAAGTTATTTGGTGGTAATAAATCGGAAAAAGATATAAAAGGCATTATGCCCAAGGTTGAACAGATCAACCAGTTTGTGGCGGCTTATGTGTCACTCTCCAATGATGATTTAAGAGCAAAAACGGGCGAATTCAAGCAAAGAATTAAGGAGCATCTCCGGGAAATGGATGAATCCATTGCGAGCCTTGGAAAGAAGGCAGAAGAACTTCCATTCAGCGATATCTCAGGGAAAGATGCTCTGTATATTGAAATAGATGAACTGAAGAAAAAACGCGATGATTTAATTGAAGAAGTACTGGAAAGTATTTTACCTGAAGCTTTTGCCGTTGTAAAAGAAACCGCGCGCAGGTTCAAAGAAAATACACAAATTATTACAACAGCAAATGACCGCGACAGGGAACTTAGTGTCGTGAAGGACTATGTAAAAATTGATGACGAAAAAGCAATTTATAGTAATAGCTGGACGGCTGCCGGAGGGGACATCATCTGGAATATGGTGCATTATGACGTGCAACTGATAGGTGGTGCTGTTCTGCACAGTGGAAAGATCGCGGAAATGGCAACGGGAGAGGGAAAGACCCTGGTGTCTACACTGCCGGCTTACCTCAATGCTCTGGCTGGTGAAGGGGTTCATATCGTTACCGTGAATGATTACCTGGCCCGTCGTGACTCCGAATGGAATGGTCCAATATTCGAATGGCTGGGTATTTCAGTTGATTGTATCGATAAACATGAACCGAACAGTGAAGCCCGTCGCAAAGCATACCTCGCCGATATCACCTATGGTACCAATAATGAATTTGGATTTGACTATCTGAGGGATAATATGGTGCATACACCGGATGAAATGGTACAACGTAAACACCATTTCGCAATGGTAGATGAAGTGGACAGCGTTTTGATCGACGATGCCAGAACCCCCTTGATTATTTCCGGTCCGGTAGCAAAAGGAGATGACCAGCAATACCATTTATTAAAGAGCCGGGTTGAACGTTTGGTTGAAGCTCAGAAAAAAGTTACCAATCAATACCTGAATGAAGCCAAGAAAAAATTTGCGGATAATAATGATGACCCCAAAGATGGCGGATTAGCCCTGATGCGTGCACACCGTGGTCTGCCGAAAACAGGTGCGCTGATAAAGTTTTTGAGCGAACCGGGTATCCGCGTGAAATTGCAGAAATCAGAAAATTATTACCTGGCAGATCAGCAGAAAGAAATGCCCAAGGTTGACAGCGAACTTTTTTTCAGCATAGATGAAAAAAATAATTCCGTCGACCTGACCGATAAAGGAATTCATACCATTACGCGTGAAGGAGAAGACCCGGAATTTTTTATACTGCCCGATATCGGAATCAAACTCGCCGATATTGAAAAAAGTGATATGTCTGCTGAAGAAAAATTTCAGCAGAAAGAAGCTTTGTTAAATGAGTACGCTATCAAGGCAGATCGTATCCATACCGTTCAGCAATTGCTGAAAGCCTACACATTGTTCGATAAAGACGTGGAATATGTGGTTCTTGACGGACAGGTCAAGATTGTAGATGAGCAGACTGGACGTATTCTTGAAGGCCGTCGTTACAGTGATGGTTTGCACCAGGCCATTGAAGCGAAGGAAAATGTGAAGATCGAAGCTGCAACACAAACCTATGCAACTGTTACCCTGCAGAATTATTTCCGTATGTATCATAAACTTGCGGGAATGACAGGTACAGCGGAAACAGAAGCCGCAGAATTATGGGATATCTATAAACTGGATGTGGTTACTATTCCCACCAACGTACAGGTTATCCGTAAAGATTCGCAGGACCTGGTTTATAAAACAAAAAGAGAAAAATATAGAGCCGTAATCGATGATATCGAAAGACTTCGTGCCGAAGGTCGTCCCTCATTGGTTGGTACGACTTCTGTTGAAGTAAGTGAACTCCTCAGTAAAATGCTGCATGTTAAAAAGATTCCGCATAATGTGCTGAATGCAAAACAACATGCACGTGAGGCACAGGTAGTTGCTGAAGCAGGGTTGACTGGTGCCGTAACCATTGCCACGAATATGGCTGGCCGTGGTACAGATATTAAACTCGGACCGGGCGTGAAGGACGCAGGCGGACTCGCGATCATCGGCACGGAAAGACATGAGAGCCGGCGTGTGGATCGTCAGTTAAGGGGTCGCGCAGGAAGGCAGGGTGATCCGGGTACCACACAATTTTATTCCGCACTGGAAGATGATCTTATGAGAATGTTCGGCAGCGAACGTATCGCTTCCCTGATGGATAAAATGGGTTATAAGGAAGGTGAAGTGATCCAGCACAGCATGGTGACTAAAAGTATTGAGCGTGCCCAGAAAAAAGTTGAAGAAAATAACTTCGGTATTCGCAAAAGACTGCTTGAATATGACGACGTCATGAACAAACAGCGTAATGTAGTCTACAAAAAAAGGAACCATGCACTATTTGGCGACAGGCTCGCACTGGATCTGGACAATGCATTTTATTCAGTGGCAGAAGGAATGATGAACAGCTATCGCGATGTGGAAGATTATGAAGGATTCAAAGTGGCTGTTATCCTGAATTTTGGGGTTAGTACTGGCATTTCGGAAGAAGAATTTCTTAAAGACGACGTTGTACAGTTGGTTGAAAAATTATATGGTGAAGGAACGCTGAATTACGAAAGAAAAATGGCCGAGGTCCAGAAAGATGCAGTTCCTGTTTTTAAAAACATTCTGATAAACCAGGGCCGGCATATAGAGAATGTGGTTGTTCCATTTAGCGATGGCAAAAAAGTAATGAATGTGCTGGCCAATCTGCAGAAAACCCTCGACACCCATGGCCGGGAACTGATGAATGCAGTGGAACGACAAATTACCCTTTCCATAATTGATGATACCTGGAAAGAACATCTGAGGGCCATGGATGACCTCAAGCAAAGTGTGCAGACGGCATACCTGGAACAAAAAGATCCGCTGGTCATTTATAAAATGGAAGCATTTGAGTTGTTCAGGAATATGGACAGTAATATGAATAAGGAAATAGTGAGTTTCCTCTGTCATTGTACTATACCGATAGAACAGCAAACCCCCATAAGAGAAGGACATGAGAAGAAGACAGATATGAGCCGTATGAAGGTTAGAAAAGATGAACTGGTTGGTGCTGGTACAGGACCCGGGCCAATATTGGATGAAGGAAAGGATTATTATGATCCCTCAGAACCAGTGAAACGGGAGCCCATTAAAGTCGGACCGAAAGTTGGAAGAAATGACCCCTGTCCCTGCGGCAGTGGAAAGAAGTATAAGCAATGTCATGGAAGAGAAAATTAAAAAGTAAAAAGGCTAAAGTAAAAAGGCAAAAGTAAAAAAGCACCCTAATAGAGTGCTTTTCTCACCTTTCGCAGGTAAAATGTTTTTCCTTTTTACTTTTGACTTTTTAATTTTTACTTTACAGCTACGAGCTTATTTACACTTCGCGTAAGCTTGCTTTTGAGGTTTGCCGCTTTGTTCTTATGAATAACCCCTTTTTTGGCCAGGCGGTCGATAAGAGAAGCGATTTCAGGCATTTTTTCGCCTGCGGCTTTAGGTTCTTTGATGGCTTTCAGATCCCGGATCGCATTACGGGTTGTTTTACCATAATAACGGTTGCTATCCCTGCGTTTGGAAGCCTTCCGTACATCTTTTTTCGTTGCCCGATGATTAGCCATGAATTCTGAATTTTGGACGGCAAAGGTAGGAAAATCGGGTAAATATTGAAAAATAATCCGGATGTTTCTTTTGCCGATATTTGTAAAGCGATTAATGATTTGATATGAAAGACTTACAATACATCACGAATTCCTCCCCTTCGTTCATAGAAAGTTTATACCAGGATTTTATAAAAGACCCGCAAAGTGTTGACCCTGAGTTCAAAAAATTTTTTGAAGGCTTTGATTTTGCAATGGCACAGGGTAAAAACGGGAACGGACAAGCGATCGTTTCCAAAGAAACGACCTTTAAAACGACCGATGGAGTCGACTGGAAAAAAGAACTCGGAGCCTACCGGCTTATCCTGGGTTACCGTAATAAGGGCCATCTGATTGCTAAAACCAATCCCATCCGCCCGCGTAAGGACCGGGGAGCCAACCTTGACCTGGGCTTTTTCGGATTTACAGAAGAGGACCTCGATAAGTCCTTTTTTGCAGGAAACCTGATCGGACTTGGAACGACCTCCCTCCGGAATATTCAAACCCATCTTCAGAAATGTTATGCCCACCATGTAGGTATCGAATTCAAATATATCAGCGACCAGGTAAAGATTGACTGGCTTACAAATGAGATGGAGAAAAAATTCATTGAGCCCTTACCGCTCGAAAAAAAACGGAGGATACTTGAAAAGCTGAATGAAGGAGTTATGTTCGAAAAATTTCTTCATACAAAATATATCGGTCAGAAAAGATTTTCCCTGGAAGGCGGTGAAACAACCATACCTGCACTGGACGCGATGATAAATATTGCGGCGGAAAATGAGGTCCAGGAAGTGGTTATGGGAATGGCACACCGTGGACGTTTAAATATCCTGGCAAATATCCTGGGGAAAACCTATGAACAGATCTTCAGTGAATTTGAAGGAACTGCGAAACTCGATCAGACCATGGGCAGTGGCGATGTAAAATATCATATGGGCTATGGTAGTGTACTAACCACACCAACGGATAAAACAGTTCACGTAAAACTTATGCCCAATCCTTCTCATCTGGAAGCAGTGGATCCGGTTGTGGTTGGTTTTGCACGAGCAAAGGCTGATGTTCTGTATACAAGTGATTTTGATAAGATTCTTCCGATACTTATCCATGGCGACGCATCTGCTGCGGGCCAGGGAATTGTTTATGAAGTTTTGCAGATGTGTAACCTGGAAGGATATTATACCGGAGGTACCATACATTTTGTGATAAATAATCAGATTGGTTTTACAACCGACTTTGATGAGGCGAGAAGTTCAGATTACTGTACTTCACTGGCTGCTGCCCTGCATTCTCCTGTATTGCATGTAAATGGAGATGATCCGGAAGCTGCAGTAAAATGTGCTGAGATTGCGGCCAGATACAGGCAGCAATTTAATGCCGATATATTTGTCGATATGGTTTGTTATCGTCGTCATGGACATAACGAAGGAGATGATCCGAAATTCACCCAGCCGATTCTCTACGCACTGATAGAAAAGCATCCCAACCCACGTGAAGTGTATACGCAGTTTTTAATTGAAAACGGTGAGAGCGATGCGAAGGATCTGGCCAAGGATATGGAGAAAAAATTCTGGAATGATCTGCAGGAACGCCTGGATGAAGTAAAGCAACAACCGCTTCCTTATAAATATCAGCAACCGGAAATGGCCTGGAGAAGTCTGCGCAGGGCAACAGCAGCAGATTTTGATAAGTCACCTGTTACGGCTATTTCTGAACAGGATCTCAGGAAAGTTTTCAATGCCATGATGACCTGGCCTGAAACATTCACGCCGATTAAAAAAATAGAAAAACTTCTGCAGGATAAACAGAAATTATTTAATGAGGAACAAAAGCTTGACTGGTCATCAGGTGAACTGCTTGCATATGGAAGTATAATACTGGATGGTAAGGATGTCCGTATGAGTGGTCAGGATGTCCGCAGGGGCACATTCTCGCACCGGCATGCTGTTTTGAGGGATGAAAATACAGATGAGGCCTATAACCGTCTCAGTCGTGTTCCGGATGCAAAAGGAGAGTTCAGGATATACAATTCTTTACTTAGCGAATACGGAGTATTGGGCTTCGAATACGGATATGCATTGGTAAATCCTTCTGCACTGGTTATTTGGGAAGCCCAGTTCGGCGATTTTGGCAATGGAGCGCAAATCATGATAGACCAGTTCATTGCTGCGGGAGAACAGAAGTGGCAACGTATGAATGGTTTGGTTTTATTGCTTCCACATGGATATGAAGGGCAGGGTCCCGAACACAGCAGCGCCCGAATTGAAAGATTTTTACAGATGTGTGCAGAACTGAATATGGTGGTGACCAATGTGACCACTTCAGCAAATTATTTTCATGCCATGAGAAGACAGCTGGCGTGGCCTTTCAGGAAACCTCTTATCAATTTTTCTCCAAAAGCCTACCTGCGATATCCGGGCACTTATTCAACCATGTCAGAATTCACCAGCGGCGGATTTCAGGAAGTGATCGACGATAAGTTTGCCGGTGATCCTGCCCAGGTAAAAAAAGTGTTGTTTTGTTCAGGAAAAATTTATTTCGAACTGGCAGAAAGACAACTAAGAGATAACCGCAAAGACATCGCGATCCTGCGACTCGAACAACTCTATCCACTTCCTACCGTCCAGCTCGATGAATTGTATAAAAAATATAATAACGCCACCTGGTTCTGGATTCAGGAAGAACCCCTGAATATGGGAGCAGCTTCTTTCCTCCAGATGAACCTGAAGACCATTAACTATGGTTTTATCAGCCGCCAGCCGGGAGCTTCACCTGCTACGGGATATGCTAAAGTGCATGCCCTGGAACAGTCCGAAATCATAGAAACCGCATTTAGTATTTGATCAGAAAACGTCAGAACATCTTAAATAAATTATCTTCGTGCACGTAAATTTCAAAGCAGATGATCGATATTAAAGTGCCGGCCATAGGAGAATCTATAAGTGAAGTAACACTTATAAAATGGCTTAAGCACGATGGTGATTATGTTGACAGGGATGAAGTAATTGCCGAGCTCGAAAGTGAAAAAGCGACTTTTGAAGTGAATGCAGAAAAGGCAGGTACATTAAAAACACTTGGAAAGGAAGGCGATACACTGAAGATTGGACAAGTACTTGCCAATATAGATGAAACTGCAGCTAAACCTGCTGCTAAACCCGAAGAAAAAAAGTCAGCAAGCAATGGCATGCCTGCTGCTGCTAAAGTAGTATCTGAAAAAGCTGCTGGAGTTCCTGAATCAGGAAAAGCAGCCAGTCCTGCTTCCTCCTCCGATGTGAAAGCCACACCGGTAGCCGCAGCAATTATTACAGATAAAAAAGTAGATAAGGGAAGCATTATTCCTTCTGGTGCAAATGGAAAAATAGTAAAACACGATGTACTGGAAGCCCTCTCCAATCCTGGCCGTCTTCCTGGTAAAACTTTATTCGGACGGGATGTTCGCAAGGAAAAAATGAGCAATCTGCGCAAGACGGTTTCCCGCCGCCTGGTAGAAGCAAAAAATACGACAGCCATGCTCACCACTTTTAATGAAGTGGATATGACACAGGTGATGGCTCTAAGATCAAAGTACAAGGATAAATTCAAGGAGAAACATGGTGTTAACCTGGGTTTCATGAGTTTTTTCACAAAAGCATGTTGTTATGCGCTTCAGGAATGGCCTGCAGTGAATGCATATATTGACGGTGAAGAAATTGTGTACCATGACTACTGCGATATTTCTATTGCTGTGTCAGCGCCTAAAGGACTGGTAGTTCCGGTTATTCGCAATGCAGAAAGCCTGAGTATGGCGGAGATCGAAAAAAAAGTGGTTGAGCTGGCCGGAAAAGCAAGAGATAATAAACTGAGCATGGAAGAAATGCAGGGAGGAACATTTACGATTACCAACGGTGGTGTGTTCGGATCACTCATGTCAACACCTATTATCAATATTCCACAATCAGCCATACTCGGTATGCATAAGATTGAAGAGAGGGCCGTGGTAATTAATGGCCAGATCGTGATTCGTTCCATGATGTACCTGGCAGTAAGTTATGATCACAGGATTATTGATGGTCGTGAATCAGTGAGTTTCCTGGTGAGGGTAAAGGAGCTGCTGGAAAATCCCGATCAGCTTCTATTCGGGAAAGATCCTGTGAAAGCGTTGCTTGAATTATAATTCAGACTTTTTATATTTTATCAGGCGCGCCCTCCACGCGCCTTTTGTTTTGATATGAACATAATATGAAATTTAATAACCTCCTGCGGTATGCCGTGCGGGTATTGACTTCTTATACAGGAGAATTCCCCCTGCAGAGCTGGCTAAAGACTTTTTTTCGCGAAAATCCACAAATGGGTTCGCGTGACAGAAAGCAGGTGAGTGAAATGGCATATTGTTATTTTCGACTCGGGCATTCTCTCAAAAATATTTCTAAAGAAGATCGTATAATCACCGGACTCTTTCTTTGTAATGATGAGAAGGAACAAATCCTCGAACACCTTCGTCCCGTATGGCATGAGCAAATGGAAGTGCCTCTTGATGGTAAACTGGAAATTGTACAAGCAGCATTTCCGGAATTTGACCCACTGGAAATATTCCCCTGGAAGAATTTGTTGAGCGCAGGAATTGACCACCGGTCTTATTGTATATCTTTTCTTGAAAAGCCACGGTTGTTTATACGCGTCAGACCAGGCCATGATTTATCCGTGAAAGCAAAACTGTTGAAAAATAATATTGAATACCTTGACGCGGATCCTGATTCCATCCTGCCTTTTAAGCCTTACTCTTTTGCTGGCGGCACCAAACTGGATGATATATTTTTAATGAACCGTGAAGCTGTGGTCCAGGACCTGGGTTCTCAAAGCACAGCCCTTTTTATGAAGCCAGATGAGAAAGTGGAAAAAGAAGCCTGGGACTGTTGCGCTGGCGGCGGAGGTAAATCCATTTTACTGGCCGACCTGTTCCCCGGTTGCAGGCTAACGGTATCAGATATACGCGAATCGATTTTAAAAAACCTGTCAGCCAGATTCAAAGAAGCAGGCATTGAAACGTCCCGGCTTTTTAAGGCAGACCTGACAGACCAGAACGACCTTCCCCGCCAGTCATATAATTTTATAGTAGCCGACCTTCCCTGCACGGGCAGCGGTACCTGGAGCCGAAACCCCGAGGCGCTTTATTTTTTTAATCCTGATTCCATTTCTAATTACCGGCAGCGCCAGGAGAAAATTCTTTCCAATATCACAGGCCGGCTGACTGCCGGAGGCACCCTTGTTTATATCACCTGTTCCGCATTCGCAGATGAAAACGAAAGGGTTGCAACCTTCGCCACTTCTTCAGGCGTTTTGAAACTGGAAAATCAGGAAATGATTACCGGGTATGGAAAAGCTGCGGATTCTATGTTTGTTTCGAGATTCGTGAAGGTTAAATAAGAGGTTTCTAATACCGGTTAGCCTGCTCTAGAAATTCAAAATATACCCAATTAGTTAAGATGAGTTCGATTCTCGTTGGGTCTACATCTGTTTTACAGGACAACCCTATTTAGAAATTCGCAGTGATAATGTTGATAGGATTATACACAACTCGCTATAAGATGTTTTGTTTTATTCGTGCCAAATCCAGGCCCAGTTGTACTTATTTTCTAAACTAATTTTTCTGCCCCTTATTTTTATTCCGAATAATTTCTGCCACGGAATCTACATTAAAATCAGCCTGGATCAGGTTGTAGCTTTCCCAAAAATTATCATCGACCTTATTCTTAGCCTGATATTCAATCGACTCGGAATTATTCAGCACTTCACTTTTCCGGAAAGCTTTTACTCCGGCAGTATCAATTTTTGTAACCAGATAATCCACCTTAATAATCAAAGGGTCGAAATTGAGAAGGTTTTTACCACCAGTAATATGCCAACGGGAAGTTCTTTGCACATGATTGATATAATATTTGTTTCCGTATTTTATGTAAGTAACTGTAACCCTGTTTCCTGATATATTTGCATTTACCCCCAATAAATCAAATGCTTTTTTTTGCTCTGATCCGAGTTTCCAATATTTCAGTCCTTTTGGGCTTAGACCATAATCAAACTCTAAAAACGCTAAACTGTTAACGTCCAGAAATAATTTTCCTTTTCGGTTTGATTCCTCCACTCCATCCTTTTGGTCAAACCCGATGTCGTAGGCCTCACTGCCATTATAATCTACTATGCCATTAAAAGTAAAATCATATAATTTTAATCGCTCTTCATTCAGCAAATTATGCTCGTTTACTTCGCTGACAATATCTTCATGTAAAATGGTATTAGCGTTTTCTCCGAGATGATAATTATTCCCGCTAAAAGACATTTCGGATTCATCCTTATCTATCCGTGACTTTACCAGTTTAAACTGCTTGTTTTTCCTTTCGAAGTCTTCGCTGTAAATTTCGAATACTGCTTCGGATAAGTCAATAATTTTCTTTTCATTTGTACAGGTCATCCTGTAAAATCCATTCATGATGAAAGGCATCGTCGGATAATTATCCGGTATTTTAGCAATGGCCTTTTTGACTAAGTCGAGTGCATTGATCGGATTCACAACAACATCAGGTAGTTGATAAAAACTTTCTTGTAATTTTATCGTCTTAAATCCAGTATCGGATTGCCGAATAGGGATGCCAATCGGTTTGTATCCTACATGTGAGACATAAAAGCTGTCCTCCTTAATATCGGTTGGTATTTTAAAGATGAAATGACCTTCTTCATTGCTCATAGTATTGATTCCGTTTGCTGACAAACTGATGGTTGCATAACTGACGGCTTCCCCGCTGGATGAATTCAGGATTACTCCTCTTAGGATAGCAACTGACGGGCTTTGGCAAAAGCTTACTGAAATAAAAAAGAAGAAGATTACCAGATAAACAATTGCGATCTTATTCATCATTTCTCACGGATTATTTTAGCCGGGTTGACAGAGATACTCCGCCATGCGTAATACAATATAACCGAAGTAACAACTAAAACTATTGCACTAAGTGCAACAAGTAAATCAGTCACATTCGGATACACATGATAGGAAAATTGGTTTAACCATTTACTCAGGAGTATCCATACTACTGGTGAAGCTGTTAAAAATGCAATGAGTAATATAATGATAAATTGTCTGTTAAACCGATTGAATACATTTCGAAATGATGCTCCAAGCACACGCCTGATCGCAATTTCAAGACTTGTAATTCTCATTATAAAGGAAGTGTAGGTTATTAAACCTATACAACTAATAATTACAATTAGTAATGAAAGACTCAACAGTAATTTTAAGAGATTGCCTTCATCCTGATATTGCTGTAAAAGATTTTGATCTAGGAAATAATAATAAAAAGGGAATTCAGGAAATGCATTCTTCCATTCAGTTCGCAATCTATTTAACACTTCGCTTGATTTGCCTTCCTCCACCTTAACCAGCATATAGGCCGGGTTTTCTGGTTCGTTAAATATAATGAGAGGAGCTATAGGGTTATGAAGTGAGCTAAAATGAAAATCCGGAACAACCCCGATCACCTGATCTGTCTCGTCAGCGTTCACTATCTTCTCCCCTAAAGGCTGATCCCAACCTGCTCTATTGGCAAATGAACTTGTAACTATTACATCGGTATTGGAAACGCTGTCTTTAACGGAATGAAAATCTTCGCCTTTAATGAACGGAATCTGAAGCAGGTCCAGATAATCAGCATCTACTCCGATATTGTCAACAGCCTTCTTAACCCGAATTCCATTCTCTTCATACTCAAAAACGTCGACTTCAGTATACTCTCCAGGCAAGGAATTTGCTCCTCAAAGTGAAGTTTTAATAATATCCGGGTCAGACCGCAATTTATTTTTTAGGTATTTATCTCCAGATGAAGCCTTGTCGCCCTGAGGCAAGTCAATGACCAGAATGTTTTTCGGATTGAATCCCAGTGGAGCATCTTTCAGGTATTTCACCTGCCTGTACACCACCAAAGAAGCTACAATCATACCCATCGAAATAAAGAACTGAAACCCGAGAATCAATCTGGGTACTATTCTCATTTTGAATCCTTTGCTGGTTCCCGAACGCAAAGTGTCGGCCAACTGAACTTTCCCCAGATAAAATGCTGTATAAACCGCTCCCCCTGCTCCCAATACAAACAGGGAGGTTATTATTGAGACCAGTATCTTGAGATTCAACAGGTCCGAAACGGATAATTCCCTGTTGAGAAGGACAGCAAATTCAGGTAGAAACAGCCATATGAGAAATATGGAAAGGATTATAGCTACTAACCCGACAATAACAGATTCCATCACATGCTGGGCGATTAATCCTGCTTTGCTTGCCCCAAAGATTTTTTGAATTGTAACATCCAGCGAACGCGAAAAAGTTTTAACCACGGCCAGGTTTATAGAATTCGTAAAGGCTATGATCAATATCAGTATGCCTGTAGCTAAAAAGATATTAACAGTTGTCCTGTTGCCTTTTGGAGTATCGTAAACGGAATTATTACTAAAATGCATCGTACCCAATGGCTCTAGCCTATAACTAATACTGACACCCTCCTTTTCAAATTGGGGATTTACAAATTCATTTGCATAGATGTTCAACTTAGCCTGAAAAGTCTTCATGGCCTGAACATTGTTAAAAAGTACATATGTATAGACCCACGGGCCGGGGTTTGCCTTGGGTAGAGAGTTTATTGAAATAAGTGCTTCGAATTTAAAGTCCGTATTTCCCGGCGGCTCATCCGCCACAGCAGTTACTTTTAATATTTTATCATTCACAAACACGATCTGATTAATCCCGGATCGTTCACCAAAAAGTTTTTTAGCGATTCTTCTGCTTAGAATGATTGTGTTTGGCTCCCGAAGGCATGTCTTGCGTTCGCCTTCTAATAGGGGATAACTGAAAACTTCAAAAACATCAGGATCGGAATAATAAATATTCTCCAATGCCAAATTTTTTCCCGGATCTTTTAGTCTGATTTCAGCCCTCCCATCAAATCGTTTAAAACGTACAACACTGGAAATTTCAGGAAATTTCTTAGGCAAAGTGATCGCAAGAAAGCTATTTGACAAGGCTGTACGCGTTTCATTGTCACCTGATAAAGTTGTAGTGACAATCCTTGCAATACGATCTTTATTGATTTGAAAATTATCATAACCTGTTTCATAAATGAAAAACAGAAGAGCAAAAAGAAAACAAGTGATGCCAAGTGTAAGTCCCAGTAAATTCAAAAGTACACTAGACTTATTCTTTAGGAAATTTCTCCAGAATATCTTAGTATAAAATTTGATCATAAAAATTACAGCTTAAAAGCATTAATTCATCTAATCAAGATTTAATCTGACGGTTGGAATAAACATTAGGTTACCGTCCCTATTTAATCAATTTCAAGTTGCCAGATAATGAATGTAGAATCTAAGTTAATAAATATGCCAGCTCACCGGAATATTGCCCAATTAAAAGATACAATGTTCTCACTTAAAAATTCGTTTTATTGACATTTGAAGATTAATCAATAAATTGAATATCAAATCATAGCGAGTAGAGATTTGCAAAATCCAGGTGCAAAAAGTTCGAACCGCGGCTACACAGGTCTAGTTTTTCAGCCCTTTATTTTTATTCCGGATAATTGCTTCTGCGGAATCCACGTTAAAATCAGTCTGGATTAGGTTGTAGCTCTCCCAAAAATTATCATCGACCTTATTTTTTGTTTGATTTTCAATCGACTCAGTATTACTCAGTACTTCACTTTTTCGAAAAGCTTTAACTTGTTTTTCCGAAAGGCAAAAAAGCAATCTGCCCTTCGTAAAAAATTAGCCAGGGATTCGCAATAATTTTCTATTTGTACTTTTCCTTTTTTTCTTTTTAATTTTGATCAATAATTTCATCCTAAGAGAGTTGAAGAATATTTATTATCTAATCCTATCCTGATAGAGCAATCCCTACCCAAGGGTTTTCGATTCAATCATCTCTAAATTCAAATTTATGTCTGAAAATTCTAAAAAAACATCGGTATTGGTCGTTGGTGCGACCGGTTTACTGGGAACAGAAATCTGTCGCCAACTTGTAAATGCAGGTAAAGATGTAAAGGCATTAGTCCGTCCTTCGTCAGATCCAGCTAAAGTAGCAGCTCTTCGGCAGCTGGGAATAGAGACCAGGGAGGGCGATTTGAAAGACGCAGCATCAATCAGAGAAGCTATTGCTGATATGGATTCCGTTATTTCAACAGCATCTTCCACCATGTCCCGCCAAGAAGGAGACTCTATTGAGAGCGTTGACGAAAATGGCCAACTGAATCTGGTTCAGGCAGCCAAGGAAGGGGGAGTGAGACAATTTATTTTCATTTCTTTCTATCCGGTGTACAAGGCGCTACTATTGCAGGATCGTTGCCCACCGAAACATCTTATAGTCAAAACGGTTGGTTCAAAGATACCGATGTAATAGTTACAAGTTCATTTGCCAATAGAGCAGGTTGGGATCAGCCCGGCTATCGGATTTGATTTTCCACATTCGAAAGCAACTATTTACGGAGAAGGAAAAAATAAACTAAGTTGGATCAGTCTGCGGGATGTGGCAGCTATCGCTGTTGCTTCTCTGGACAACAATGCGGTCAGTAATTCGGTATTCCAGATAGGTGGACCCAAGGCATTGAGTCCTTTGGAAGTAGTAAGAATTTTCGAAAAACATTCTGGTACCAGATTTTCCATTGAGCATGTGCCAATAGCAGTTCTCCAGGAACAAAAAACTGCCGCGCCGGATTCATTGAGCGAATCTTTTGCTGCCTTAATGCTGAGTTATGCTGAAGGAGACAATATTGCCCTGAATGAAGCCCGAATTATATATCCCTTCAAACTAACTTCTTTGGAAGATTACGCAGAGAGAGTTCCGTTAGAACATGCAATTTAATATCATTATGCATTTTTCGCATTTCAGTGAATTGCAGTTGAAAAGAGACAAAAAGCTATAAAAAGGAACAAAAAATCCTACGATCTTTGCGCTATGAATAAATGATCTTTCGTGGCAATGCAAAGTATTACGATAAGCTTTTTTCACTTGAGTGTAAGCCGGCATTGATAGCCGAAGTTTACTCGGAACGGAGGCTATTCACTGGATTTGCCATTGCTGCTTTTATTGCCTGAAAACTCACTGTGATCAATGCGATTGCAATGGTTAAAGAGCCGGCCAGGGCAAATACCCACCAACTGATATTAATTCTGTAAGCAAAACTTTGTAGCCATTTATTCATCATCCACCATGCAATGGGAAAAGCAATCACGAATGCGATCAGCACCAGTTTTATAAAATCTTTTGAGATCATAGCCACAATTTCACCAACGCTTGCACCGAGCACTTTTCTTACGCCAATTTCTTTTATACGCTGTTCGGCTGCATACGTAACCAATCCAAATAAGCCCAGGCAGGCGATAAAAATGGCGAAGATTGCGAATGTGATAAATAATTTTCCTGTTCGCTGTTCTGCGTTGTAGATTTTATTAAAATCGGCATCCAGAAATGAATAGCTAAACGGCTGACCCGGGCCCATGCTGTTCCATTTCTTTTCTACTTCGCTGATCAATGCCGGAATATTTTTGGTGTTGATACGCATGGCGATCCTTCCATAATTCTCGCTTAATTCAATGATCATTGGCCCCACTTTGTCGTGCATGGAGTTGAAATTAAAATCTTTCACCACGCCGATTATATGATATGGCTTCGACAAGAAACCCCCATTGCTTGCATAGCCCGACGGGCGGTATAAAGTTTCATTCAACGGATTTTTAAAGCTTAAGTACTTCGCCGCCGTTTCGTTTATGATCACTGCCGATGAATCAGTAAGAAAATCTGTTGAAAAATTTCTGCCTGCTGCCATCTGCATGCCCAATGTTGGGATATAATTCTGGTCGACATAGAAATCTGCCATAATGTTGACCTGTTTTGCATCCAGCGTCGGGTCTTTGAACCAACCGTTTTGACTATAAGATGTTTCGGTGGGCAACGATCCTGCAATAGTAGCGCCTTGTACACCGGATATTTTCAACATATCCTGTCTGAAGGTTTTGATTTTATTATCGAGGGCATACGTGTTATTGATTACCAGCACCTGGTCACGATTATATCCAATTTCCCTGCTTCTTATGTAGTTAAGTTGATTATAAATAACAACGGTGCCAATGATCAATGAGATGGAAATGAAGAACTGGAAGACGACCAACCCGCTTCTCAACCAACTGCTCCTAAAACCCTTTGCAATACTGCCTTTAAGCACCTGAACCGGTTGAAAAGATGAAAGATAAAAGGCGGGATAGCTGCCCGCAATGCAACCCACTACTAGTATCAATGAAATAAGCAGCGGCAACAACCACGTGGAAAACAATGTCCACACACTCATTTGCTTTCCGGCAAGCTGGTTGAATAATGGTAACAACAAGGCAGCAATTCCAATGGCAAGTAGTAATGAAAAGAAACTGGTTAATACGGATTCAGTTAGAAATTGAGTAATGAGGTTAGACCTTAAGGATCCTACCACTTTTCTTATACCCACTTCTTTTGCACGGTTGGCAGAACGGGCCGTTGACAGGTTCATGAAATTAACACAGGCAATCAGCAAAATGAAAATGGCAATGATGGAAAAAACATACACATAATTGATATTCCCATTCGCTTCAAATTCGTAAGATTTGTTCGAATGCAGGTGGATATCTGTAAGTGGCATTACCGGGTATATAAAATGATTACCGCTATTTTTCAGATCATTTGCATTCATATGTAAGACCTGATCCAGTTGCTTTACGAGATAATTTTTGATAGTAGCATCTACTGCTTTTTGAAGCGATGCTTTTGTAATATCTGGTCTTACTAAAATATAAGATGCGTAGTTGTTACTCAGCCAATCACCCTGATCATCGTGATATGTATCATGCATTGGCCGGATAAAGCTGAAATGAAAATGGGACTGCGGCGGAATATCTTTGATTACGCCGGTTATTTTGCAGTTTACTGAATTGTCAACATATAAAGTTTTACCAACTACATCGGTAGAATTGAAATATTTTTTGGCAGTTGTTTCGTCAATTACAATTGAATTGGGTTCATTTAATGCCGTTAACCGGTTACCCTTAATCATGGGTATTGAAAATACCTGGAAGAAAGTGGAATCGGCAAATATTGCATTGTGGTTTTGAATGTTCTGATTGCCCTTCCTGATCAGTATATCGCCAAAATTCCGAAGACGGGTATACTGAACAATCTGGGGATAATCTTTCGTAAGCGTTGGCGCTAATGGCGCCGGACTGGCGGCTGAAATAAATTGTGTTCCGTTAAAATAGATATCGGCATCTACACGGTAAATATTTTCTGAATGCGCGTTATACTTGTCATAACTCAATTCGTCTTTTACATAAAGTACAATCAAAAGACAAACAGCAAGCCCAACCGAAAGTCCCGCAATATTGATGGCGGAAAAAGCTTTGTTCTTCCATAAATTGCGCAGCGCAACTTTTAAGAAATTTTTGAACATGCCTTTTGTTTTATGTTGAGACGCCTGGAGTTAAAAAAGGTTACAGCCAATGATTGTCCTAAAAAATGTGCCGTCTTACTGATAAACTGATTTTCAATATCTTAATATTTAATTCTTTGTCCGAAACCTTTCGAATACGATACAGCGATTGTGCGCCTATAATGAGTGCTCAATGCTGCCCCAATGGGTCCTCTTTAGTACCTCAGATTCCGGGTACCCAAAGAGTACCCAAAGAGAACCCAAAGAGAAGAATCCGGGAAGGATCCGGGAAGAAATTGTCATCCGTCACAAGTTTTCGGAGATTCCGCCACTACTTCCCAAGGTCTCCATCACATTTTTGAATGATCTGGCGGTAGTTGGCAGTAGATTTGTTTAGAACAACCATTAATATAATTTATAAATGAGAAATAAAATCTTTATCTGTTTTTCTTTTTTATTCTTACTCCTGCTATTTGCAGATGCTCAAACAGCATATTACCCTGACACGGTCTGGCAGATAAAAACACCGGCAGAATTGAAAATGGATAAACTGTTGATGGATAGTGCCGTTCATTTTGCCATGACACATGAAAACAAAGTTGATAAAGATTTGCGAATAGCCAACCTGAAAACTTACAGCGATGAACCAGGCTATAAAATACTCGGGCCAATGAAAGAAAGAGGCGGACCCGCAGGCCTGATAATAAAAAATGGTTATATCGTAGCAGAATGGGGCGACAAATACCGTGTTGACATGACTTTTAGTGCAACAAAAAGTTTTCTCTCTACCACGGCCGGGTTAGCAATAGACAATGGATTGATAAAAAATGTATCCGACAAAGTAATAAATTATGTTTGGGATGGTGAGTATGAGGGTGAACACAATTCAAAAATAACCTGGGATAATTTATTGACTCAATCTTCTGATTGGAGCGGAACGCTTTTCGACTGTCCCGATTGGGCCGACCGACCACCTAAGGAAGGAGCCATCGATGATTGGAAAAACAGGAAACATAACGAGCCGGGAACAGTATTTAAATATAATGATGTAAGGGTAAACCTGCTGGCTTATTCTTTATTACAGGTTTGGAGAAAGCCATTGCCTGTTGTATTGAAAGAAAAAATTATGGATCCCATTGGAGCTTCTACCACCTGGCGATGGTATGGGTATGATAATTCTTTTGTAAATATTGATGGATTAATGATGCAGTCGGTAAGCGGGGGAGGCCATCATGGCGGTGGCATTTTTATAAGTGCAATAGACCAGGCCAGGTTTGGATTATTGTTTTTAAGAAACGGAAAATGGAAAAACCAGCAATTAATATCAGAAAAATGGGTAAACGCTGCACATCAATCTTCAACCGCCAATAAAGATTACGGATATATGTGGTGGATAAATGCTACAAAAAAATGGAAAAATGTTTCATCTGCAATTTATTTTGCTGAAGGTTTTGGCGGTAATTATATTGTTGTAGATAATGAGCATGATCTGGTTGTAGTGGCTCGTTGGATGGATGATAGTAAGATGGGTGATCTCATGGATTTGATAGAGCAATCCATCATCATTAAGTCAAAATAAATAGTTTTTTAAATTTGAAAATGGATTATTCAAAAAAGGCCACAAACCAACAGATCAGAGAAAGATTTGACAACGACACCGAACGTTTTTCTAACCTCGAAACTGGCCAGCAAACCACAATTGACGCGCCGCTAACCATGGAGTTATGTACGGAAGCGGCAAAGTATGCTAACCCCCATGCAACGGATCTGTTGGACATAGGGTGCGGCGCAGGTAATTATACATTGAAGATGTTGAGTAAGGTTCCCAACCTAAACTGTGTTCTGAATGATTTGAGCATGCCCATGTTACAAAAAGCCAAAGAAAGGATTTTGCCTCAAACGAAAGGCACGGTCACTTTAATTCAGGATGACATGCGAAACCTGGATTTGCTGGACAATCATTTTGATATTATTCTTGCTGCAGCCACTCTACATCATTTGCGCGATGACGACGACTGGGAATTGATGTTTAATAAAATTTATAAAGCATTAAAACCAGGAGGCAGCTTTTGGGTGTCTGACCTGATCTCCCATCATTCCAAAATTATCAATAAGCTATTTGAGGATAAGTATAGCAGCTATTTGGAGGCGCTGGGAGGTCCTGAATACCGTCAGAAAGTATTGGGCTATGTAAATTATGAGGATACCCCACGTTCGCTGAACTATCAGCTAGCCTTGCTTGCAAAAGTTGGATTTATTAACATAGACGTATTACATAAGAACTCCAGCTTTGCTGCGTTTGGCGCAATAAAATAAGCATCTCTGAATTGACGGCGTTAGGGAACACTCGGAAATAATAAGATTACCTGTAGAAATTCAAACACCATGAAAAAGAAATTTCGCATAATTGGCATTTTGTCGATCTTGGTAATTATAATATTGGGGACATTCATTTACTTAAAGTTTTTTAAATTCAACACTCATATAAAAGATGCAACGCTATCTGAACAAATCGTTTTTGCTAAATCAAATGATGATGTCCTCAATGCCGGTGTAATGTTTGGTGCCAAAAAAGAAATAGCCAAAACAATAGCAGTAATTCTGGTTCATGGATGGGGCGTAAATTTCTATTCGCCGAATTATATTTCAATTGGAAGAAGTCTTTCGGAAAAAGGTTATACCTGCGTTGTTGTAAACACACGAATGCATGACATTGGAAATGTGGAAGGATATAAATGGGGCAATCGTTTAAGAGGCGGTGGCTATTGGGGTATAGAAAGTGATCAAACTAAAGATCTTGCTGCATGGATTGATTTTGTTGAATCAAATGGCTTTAAAAAAGTGATACTTCTTGGTCATAGTGCCGGTTGTGCCGCAGTCCGTATCTATCAGGCAGAAAAACAGGACAACCGTGTTATAGGATTGGTGTTTGCTTCAGGGAATGTAAATGCTGATAGTCCGATTGATTCATCCCTGGTTTCGCAGGCAGTTCGTTTTACATCTGAAAATAAAGGTGATGAACTTGTAGAAGACCCAAAACGCTCTTTCCCATCCTACACAAGTGCAGCTACAATTATGGACATGGTAAACAAACCACCTGAGTATAAAGATTTTTTTGGTATTCATACTGTCAACGCGGGCATAACCAAAATACAATGCCCCGTATTAGCATTTTATGGCTCAAACGGCGATATAGCAAACGAAACTGATTTGGAATTGCTCAAGTCAAGTGTCAAAAAACAGCCAAAAGGTCCGTCCAGCGTAACTACAACTATGATTACAGGTGCCGACCATATGTATGATGGCGAAGAGGAACAAGTTGCCGGTGTAATAACAAAGTGGATAGATAATGGCTTTCATTAGAACGTTGCTACTTTCATTCCAGTGGTTTACAAATATATCATTGGTTATTTCTGATTTTCAATAAATTCATGGTCCATTATGAACCTAAATTTCTCAAACTATCCCAAGCTTCTTATATCAGTTACGGTGCTGAGTTTGTCTTTCGGCCTGTGCATGGCGCAAACTGGCAGCACCACTATCACCGAATGGCAATACGGCAAAAACGGTGCAGTATCCATTACTTATGATGACGCTTCCAGAAACCAGTTTACCCGCGCATTGCCAGTTATGGAGCGGTTGAAAATGACTGCAACTTTCTTTGTCATAACCGGCCCGATCACCGGCTCAACATATCATGGCAAATTTGTGGGCCGGCCAGTAGAAGTTATAATTAAAGAATCGGCTTCGGTCCCAACCGATGAACGTAATTTTTTGGAGA
>Ga0206982_1139_pt1 | contig 23155 bp, 19 predicted proteins | sample Alteio_BWMinCont_18_FD_153493 | JGI IMG/M metagenome (GOLD analysis project Ga0206982, IMG submission 153493) | Enriched cells from forest soil in Barre Woods Harvard Forest LTER site, Petersham, Massachusetts, United States -... | ecosystem: Environmental > Terrestrial > Soil > Temperate forest >... | reverse complement strand
CGGCGGCCGGCAAAGCTCAGGCAGCGCAATTTGCCAATATTTTATATATCGATGCCCCTGCCGACGGAAGCGTAAAAGATGCCTCACTAAATAAACTGGTTAAAGGTGTTTTATACTGGTGCATAAATGCAGCTGTTAACAGTAAGCAATCAAATACCACGCTCGATAACCTGAAAACAGAAAATGTATCGGTTGATGTATTGAAACAAATTTACGCCTACCTGGCAGATACATCATCTAACCCTAGCCCGATACCATATTCTGCTATTGAGCCGTTCCTGAAAGCGTACTTTAGTATCAATGTGATGGATCCTGATTATGTTCTGGCGCAAAATCAGGGTAAAGCAATAAACATTAACGCCAGTATTTTACCGCTCTTCCCAACACTGCAGCTATCGTGGAAATTGAATGGCACCAGCAGTACCTTGACCACCCAGAATGTAGACGAAAACTACATGCAGGCGATAGAGGATGAGCTTGAAAAATTAAAAGTAAACTACCAAAACAACTTGGAAAGTGCCAGTGATGCAGCCGACGAAATGTTGCACGGTATCACCTCGCTATTTATGGGTAATGATGCCACATCACAGCCCATGCCTGCCTTTATTTTTCAGGATTATATTTTGATGGTGGCAAAATCGGCATTGCAGGATGCTATTGGCGAGTTTGAAAACTTTAATTATGGCATTACCAGCAAAAACGAAAGCTTAAATACGCTGGTTACTCATTTTAATGAGCTCACCTATAATTGCACCGATAGTACCGTCATTATTACCAATAACCTAACCCCTGCAGCAATTGCAACAGCCAATAGCACCGTGAATTTTAATACCGGGCTCTCCTTAAAGATATCCGGATTAAGTTACCAGGTACAATACAAGGATTCGCTGCAAACTATAGCGGATAGGTTTAAAGTGCAGGTTAGCGATTTAAACACCGATAGTAACCTTGCTATTCAGGGTTTGGTGGCCGCAAACGTTGTGGTTAAAATAACCGGCTTTAATGATTACACCATAGCTCCGGGGCAAACCATTACACAAATTGCTGCCGCTATGAAGCCTGTAACCGGTACCACCCCAGCCACAACCATTCAGGTGCTGCAAGCGGTAAAAGATTCACTGGCATTATTAAGTTTGGCAAAACTGACGCTGCCGGATGTAAGCTACCCAACTACCGGAACGGATTCTTTCGAAACCGTATCTACCTATTACGGGGTAACTATTGATTCTATCGCCAATAACCCGGCTAACTCAGTGCTTACCAACTTGTTTAATACCAATACGGTAGTCATTCCTAATTTAAACGTGTTGAATGTAGACACTGTGGTTTCTACTTTCGATACTACTGATAATATAGCACGCATATCTGCAATGGCTGCCCGCTACTTCCTGCACGGTATGCGCTTGCCAATACCGGGCGACCTGACGGCAACATCAGGACTTTACTCGCTTAACGGTCAACAGTTTGCATTACCTGCCGTAAAAACCGGGGATGACCTGAGCATTCAATTGACCAAAACCGGGGATACCGGGCCAAATTGCTGGATGCAATTTGATAATTCCTGCGATTCATCAACATTGAATGTTAAAATTACCGATAACACTATTAGCCGTATCAATGATCTGGTAAGTATAACGCTCGATCCGGATACTACACCAGTACCACCTCAGCCGGCGCCGATGGGCAAATGGGTAAATGAAACATTTACTTTAAAACCCGGTTTTGCATGGCAGTATCCCGGTAAGTTGGCATTACCAATAGGCACGCCACCAAACCAATTGGCAACAAGTCCAACTATCTGGAATTTCTCAGACGCGCTGATAAACAAATTGCTACCACCGGACCAACCGGTTGTAGAGGATTTGGGGCTGGAAGTGATCCTGCTAGAAAAAGACAGCGCAGGCGGATTTAAAAAAGAATCACCTAACTATGCTTTTTCAACTATTGTTGAGGTAGATATTCAAAAAATTGTCAATAAATCGGCCGATGCTACTATACTTGACAATGCCTATGAAGTAACCGGGGCCAACGATACCGGCATTGTATACCTGGAGCGTTTAATTCAACATATGAACTCCGGTAGTGGTGATGGTTTCATTCAGCAGATACAGGTATTGTATCCGCCAGATAATAGCGGCAATACACCGGATGGCTTACAATCGGCAGAAAACAGCGATATCACACTTGCTTTGGTGCAAGCTAACCTTTCAACCGAAACTAACCCGGTTCGGGGCGCTTTGGTTTCCGCTTTAGCAGAACCCAAAACAACGGTAAATACATTTAAGCAATTTATCAGTTACCTGTGGCAGTGCAGTATTACACGCACCGGCGGTTATTACCTGTACTATAAAACAGGCGATGGAAACGGCTTGCCTTCAACCATATTCAGCAAGAGCAATACCGGCAAAATTTATGTGTTGATTACCTATAAACAAAGCTTATCCATCAATTTTGTTAATAGCGTAACCATAGCAACACCAATAAATCAGGCGAGTACTACAGTTTATGTTAAAGCTGATAATTTAAGCACTTTAACAGCACTGGCTACGCCGGGTAATGCAGGCTTTATGCTCGAACGTACAAAACCGGACGATTACGTTCCTGTTGAACCATATCCTATCCCGGCCAGTTCGCAAAGCCATACCCAGGATATTAATTACCTCAACTACCAGTACAACTTAATTGGATATCAAATAATAGAGACCAATGTATTTAACGGTGTTTGGTCGCTGTTGCCTGTTGGGCCGGTAAATGAGCATGATCCTGATGAGGTAAAAAACCTGAAAGCACTTTCAGCCAAGGCCCTGGTCGATCAAAACTGGAAATACAATTCCTTAATTCCATTGGCAAAAAATGTGAAGGATGCCAGCCGCATACAGCCTGTTAAACCCACCTATCCATCGGCAATTGATGATCCTTACGCAGGTATTGGCAATTCGGTAAATGTAAGATTGAACTGGCAGGATATGTTTGGTAACATGATTAACACTACGCTGAATGATGGCAACCATGACATCGTTCTATCCAGCCTCTATTCGGACAATTTATTTTCCATTTTGCAATGGCCAAGTTTAACGGCTTATTATTATTTCGCTAAACCAGGCAGCCAAACACAGCTGGAGTTTTATGCGATAGTTGATCCTTCCCGGTATACGGTTACACCGAAGTTATCAGAAAATGAGGCGATTAAAAACGCCCAAATCGATATGGTAACCTACCAGAAAATATACTATCAGCTTATTCAAAAAGATATTAAGGTAACACTGGCAAGTAGTATCAATGCAGATGATGCGCAAAGCCAGATAGCAATTGACTCATCTGTATTAGCAGGTTATGCAGGCGACATATGGACCTATTTAAACCAGGTAGTTGCCAACCCGGCAACTGCTGTGGCGCCATCGTTCCCTGCGCTTACCTTTAATATCAATTTCAATAACAGCGAGCTTATTTTTGAGTTGACCGTGCAGCTTTCTATCAGCCGTACAGCCAATGTTGATCCTGCTTTTGCCGGCGAACCTGCAGTAAATGCTGCCGTAACCGCGCTGAAACCTGCAACTTCCGATCCATCGGTAAAAAGGAAGACAGGTGATGCGCCGCCAATGCAATCGCTTGCCGCATTTGCTACACAGTTTGAAACATCATTTAAAGATTTACCTGTAGCTGGCAACTTCCTCAAAATTGCCGTAGGACTAGACCGCGAAAGCAATGATACCGATGATAAGAAAATTTGGGTGGTGCATTTTGACAGTAACGGAAAGAATGGTATTTACTATACTATTGATAACTCGCAGCAATACTTCTTTGCGCCGCAGCCGTTAGCAAACAGCTTAGAAACTTTTGAAAAAGTTGCCATCAATCAATACCAATCCGGGCAAAGTTATCCGATTGGTACACCTGTGGTTAAAACATTTTCGGATATTGATCTGGATAGCTGGGGCCGTACCTGCCTGGAAGCAATCGACCTGTTTTTAACGGCAGAATATGCAGTCCCCGCATTTTTGATCGACGATGGGACATCGCTTCAAAAAGTACTTGATGCAAAAGAGTTAATTGCCGAAGGCATTGCCGGCAATGTGAACAACATTATTGAAATTGATGCACCGGATAATTCAAGTTTGGACAATGCGAAAGAAAAACTGAAACAACAGTTGCTTATCCAGCTATCTAATTCGTATAAAATCAATACTATCGTACAAAACTCGGTTAAGGTTTTATATGGTTTTGATGGCAGCAACCAACCGGTTACCAAGCCGCCTTATGTACCACAAATGTATGGTGATATGGCCGGAACTTTCGCTACTGCAATCCGTGCCCGCCATGCGGTGTTTGGTGACGACGAAAAAATAGCTGATCAATATACCCTTTCAACTGCCAAAATTCCGCTGGGTTCTTCTGATGGCGGTGCTTCATGGCTCACCTACCTGTTTGAAGCCAAAGATGCTGAAAAACACAGCAGCTTTAAGTTCAGTGATATGAAGTTTAAAATTTCATACATCGAACATCAGATTGACCAGGTTAAAAACATGGGCGAATACCTCGCATCGTCATGGCTAACCCTTATTAATCCTTTAGATGTTGCCTTAACCGAAGTTGGCCCTGTAGAAATACCTATTGCATTAAGAAGCTATCCAACACCACCTTCGCTGGTAAATCAGCAGGTTGATTATGCGCCATCAGGTGATAAAGATCAATCAACTACACTACAACAAGCGGTACAATGGGGCTATGATTTTAACTACATGCCACCGCTGGCGGGGCAGGATCAGGTTGACATACAGCTACAGTTTAACTACACCAACCAAAGTGATAGCTCGCGTAAGCTGTTTTATCTGGCTGATGGTAATTATGATCCTACACTGCTGCCCGCAACGCTGGCTAATTTTATAACCGTATATCCTGCTATACAGGCCGATATTGTTAGCGCATTAATCAAATCGCCAACAGATCCAATTGCTGTAAAGGCAGTACAAGCTTTCGGGCAGCTGATAACAGACGTTGGCAATGCCTGGACAAAATGGCACCAGGTAGTTCAACAGCGAAAACTGATGCTGAAAAATGCAAAGGCTTTACCGGTTATTACCTACAATTATAATATTATTGAATCATCGCAACCGGATACTGGTTACCTGGTTATAGATGTAAACCCTCTTAATTCGGCCCCGGCACTCAATTTATCACTTGCCGGATACTTGCCGGGCGATGGCAACACCTTTTATCAGATGGACGGCAAGGTGAAAAAATATCTGCTTTACAACGACCGTAATACGGTGCCTTTGCGTAACCTCACCATTGAAGCTTTAAGTATTTTGGAAAGGCAAAACGCCTGGGGCGGCGCACAACTGGTAAGAAATGCCGATTTGATAGAAAAACCAGACGGGCAATTTAAAACCACCAATGAAAACTTTATTTATAAAACGCCGCTGGTTAAGTTTTATAATGAATTGGTGCCGCTGCTGGTTTGTAATGAAAGCATATACATAGCCCAAATACAAAATCCGGGTACGCCGGCAACGCTTAACCTGGCGGTGCATATGCAAAACCTGTTTAAAACACTGTTACAAAATGCCAATAATTTAAACCAAACCATTAAGGTAGAATGCCTGTACCTGTATAACCTTAAGGGCTCGGATAGCTTTAACCAGATTGCCATACCTGTATTATTGGCTACGCCTTTCTTATTTGAGCTGGACAAAGATTGGGATATTGGCCAGGCGGGTAACTATTGTATTAATTCCAAAAGCTTTACCTGTAACCTAACCACAACCATACTTAATTGGTTTAAAGATCAGGGGCCGTCATTAAACAATGGTAGCTTGCAGTTTGTGATTGAAATATATGGCGATAACGGTGGCAATAACTTACCGGTACTGAAACTGAATAACCTGATGCTTGAAGTAATTTATATTCAGGAATTACAGAGTTGAGGTATAAAGAATCAGCAAAATTAAAAGCCAAGCGCTGATGCTATTTGCAAAACTGCCTGTTTGTTCGACCGACTTACAGGCAGTTTATATTCTGCCACATGCACCTGGTTGTTATCAATAGCATGGATGTGGTTTATGGCCGCCATATAACTCTTATGAATTCGTAAAAACTTATTTGCAGAAAGGCTGCTTTCAACTGCTTTAAGGCTGGAATAAACGGTGTATTTTTTATTCATGGTGATGATGTTAATATAGTTGAGCATTGACTCGATAAATAAAATATCATCAATCCATATTTTTTCAAAACGCTGGTTACATTTTACATATAAAAAATCCGGATGCTCTTTGTTTAGTTTGATGGTTTCAGAACCGCTTACCTTTACCAATGCTTTTTCACATGCCTTTAAAAAACGTTCAAAGGTTACAGGTTTCATCAGGTAATCAGTAGCTTCCAGTTCAAATCCTTCAAGCGCATATTCGGGGAAAGCTGTTATGAATATAACCTGCTGAAAAATATCGTTATTTTTTAAAAAATCGATGCCGCTCATTTGAGGCATCTGAATATCAAGGAAAATAAGGTCAATCAATTCTGCCTGCAAAACCTCCTTAGCAACAGCCGGATTACGTACCGAAGCAATCAACTTCAAAAAAGGCACTTTACCCACATACATTTCAATTTGCTGCCGGGCCAGTGGCTCATCATCTACTATTAAACAATTAAGCATCTATCTTAATTTTATTGTTAAATCCATCGTATACAAACCATTATCTAATTTCCCGTGCAGGCTATAGTTATCGCCATAAATCAAATCCAGGCGTTTCTTTACATTTGGAATGCCGATGCCTTTATTGTCGTCGCGGGAATTTTCTTTACCATCGTTAGTGAAAGTATTAATGCAGCAAAAACTTAGGCTATTATCAATAAAATCAACCTTCACTTTTATAAAATTCTCTTCCTCATCGTAATCAGAAACATACTTAAATGCATTCTCTACAAACGGAATGAGCAATAACGGGGCAATCAGCAACTTTTCATAATCGCCATTAATTATAAGCGAAGCCTGGCAGTTATCATTACGGATACTTTGCAGGTTAAAGTAGTTTTTGAGGTAAGCAATTTCATTTACCACCGGAATAAAATCAGCATTACATTCGTATAGCTGATAGCGCAACAAGTCGGCGATGGATATCAATGTGCCTTTCGCGTCTTCGGGACTATGTTCTAATTGCGTATACAAACTGTTAAGGGAGTTGAATAAAAAATGAGGATTGATCTGCGCTTTCAGGTAGGTAAGCTCTGCCAGTGATTTTTCTTTTTCCATAGCTTCCATTCTTCGTCCCACTTCCAATCGGTCTACCGCCAGTTTTACAAAACAACCGCCAAGTACGCCTAATAGTGCTATAAAGAAACGGTTGTATTGTAAGTCGGCATAATCCCACGAAAAATCGAAATTAATAGGCATTAGCATAATATGTAAAAAAATGCCCATCATCCATGCGTAAATACCGGCCAATAACACGGTTAAAAAAAGAGATAACAATATCAGCAGCGCTATATTTTTATTTTTCAGGTAATTGGGCATTACATACAGATAGATGCTATAAAAGGCGAAAATAATCAGGCTTACATCCAATACCGAAAAGTAAAGCCGGTTGATGTTACTGCTTACATAGAAATTCACAACCCGGTTCCACATCAAAAAGAAAATAATCCAGAACAGAAAATGCAGGAGAAATTTACGCATTAACTAATTTATGCAAATAGCCTTAAAAATGGATGATCTTTTATAGCAACGGTTATTTTTTGGATATGAACGGCCACTCGCTGTGCCACAGATATAAAATTTTGCGCACTTAATATAATTATGCCCAGCGGTATGCGCCTCACTTATTATTATTGATAAAAAGAACATGAAAAAGATAATTATATTATTAACCTGCTGTTTGGGTTATACGTGCCAGGCACAAACCACAGATACAACAAGCCGGTTAGCGGCATCATACTTTAAAGAAGTAGCATTTGCCAGCCAACATCAACATATATGGAACGCAACACTTTATGGGCCAATGATATTGGTAGAACCACGATCAAGAGTGGCTTATGCAAATGTGGCCGACAGCGCCGGGATATTAAAACCTAATGACGGCGTTTTTAAAGGCGTTTTACCAAAGGATCTTATAATCGCCAATACATCATTAATTTGGGAAGGTAAAAGGTGGTCGGTAATAATGTGGCCCTTACCTACCAATCATGACGAACGCCTTAACCTGATGGTACACGAGTCTTTTCACCGTATTCAAAATAAATTGGCGTTCAATCAGCGCAGCCCTACGTCCGACCATTTAGGCAGTATGTATGGCCGGATTTATTTTTTATTAGAAATGGAAGCCCTAAAAGCCGCTTTAGGCAAACCGATTGATCAGCGTAGTGAAGATTTAACCAACGCTCTTCTTTTCAGAGAAAAGAGACATGAACTTTTCCCCGGCACATTCGCCAATGAAAGAATTTTAGAAATGAATGAAGGTTTGGCAGAGTACACCGGCGTAATCATCGGCCGGCAAAAAGACAGCATTCGCCAATATTTATTCCATATAATTGATACCCTGGGCGAACGTAAATCATTCATCCGCGCAAGCGCCTATATCAGCGGGCCGATGTATGGCTACTTGTTGTACGAAAAATTTCCCGGCTGGACACTGAGAGTTGATTCCAACTCAGATTTCCCTGTACTTATTTCCCAATATTATCATATCAATTTACCAAAAGATACTACCAGTAAATCAATAGCCGCACTGGAAAAACAATATAATGGCGATGCTATTATAGCTTCAGAAATGGTGAAAGAGAAAAAACGGCTGGAGATGGTAAATCAATATGTTGATCTCTTTACAAAAAAACCGGTTTTAACTATTACCCTTATAAAAATGAATATAGGCTTTAACCCCAGCATCCTGTTTGATTTGGGCGAACACGGAACAGTGTACCCGATAGCCGAAGTGAGGGACAAATGGGGACAAGTGAAGGTTGCTGCACCCGGCATGCTCATGAAAGACTGGCAGGTAATAACCTTACCGGCAAATGAAGGCGGCCTAACCCAAAATGGCAAGCTAATTGAAGGCAACGGCTGGAAATTGCAGTTAAACGAAAATTGGCAACTAACAAAAACAGATTCGCTTCATTATACGCTGACCAATAAAAATTAAATCAGCGGATGTTGCCTTTGTCGGTGTTGTCACTACAGGTGGTCGGAAGATTAAAAAAGGGTGTCATGCTGAATATTAAAATCCGGCTGGAATCTAAAGGTGAAATGACAAAAATGCGCCGTAGGTGCAAAATATCGGTAGAAAATATTGTTGCAAAATGTTTTGGCGTGCCGTAGGTACGCTACATGCCAATGTACAGGTTTCGTACCGATGGCACGATATGGTTATTTGTTTTTTTTCTACCAATATTTGACTCCTATGGAATCTTTCTATCGATTTAATTATTCAAACATGTCATGGGTAGACACTCGAAGCACGCGGGTGGGCCTCTACGCTTATGCATTAACGTTTATGCATTGGCGTATGGCCTTTACGCACATGCTTCGAGTGCCTCAGCATGACACCCCTCATTTCATAATTGTAAGAAAATCTATCTTCCGAACGCTGTCCTCAAAAGCCCAGCATTATACCAAATGCAAAGTCATGAAGACCATTTTGGTCGGGGCTGTTCTCAAACATATTGTTAAAGTAATACTTGGCAAATATGCCCCAGGCACCATAACCAACACGTGCAACACCCCCGTATCTGAATGTGGTAAAGTTATAGGTATCGTTTATCTTTTGCTTGCCATTTTCGGTACTTATTTGTTTAACACTAGCAGTAAGCAGAAACCCTCCCTCGGGGCCTATCACAAAATGAAACCGGGTACCGTTGGCATCTTCTTTCGTTCTGAATTCAAAAGATAATGGTAAACGCAGGTAGGTTGATGAAAACCTGTTTTTACTCAAATCCAAATCATTTTGCACATAACTCAATGATGACTGGTTGGGTAAAATGGTCACATTTTCGCGCAGGCGGATATTTGTCCAGTCAAACCCTGCTGCTAAGTATAGCTTAAATGAATCGCTGAATCGTGCGCTAAACTGAAACAAATCAAAACCCGGATTACTTGTTTTCCATGAGCGATACCTTAAAAATTGATTTTGCGGCCTTAGCGTAAAGCTGCCATTATCAACCAAAGTAGCCAAACCCAAATCAAGCCGCGCCAGGGTTATCCCAAAAGAAAAACGTGGATAGGCTGAATGATGGTGCTCTGTACTGTCAGCATTTTTATTGATATTTATATGAGCAGCATCATCGCCATAGCCAAATTTAATGGTCGCTCCTTTTTTTATGGCCACGGTATCTCTTTTTGCAGTATCGGCATCGCTGCCTTTTGCAAACAGCGTATTGGCGGCAAATGCAATGATGAGTATTAGTATTATTCGTTTCATATTGTTGTACGTTTTTTTATTAATAAAATTTAACCCGGTTAACCACTCACTAATTCAACTCAATCAACCTTTTCTTCCTTCTTTATTTTAACTAAACCCAGGTTCACACTGGTTATAGTGGCTTCATCGCCATCGGTATTCGAAAATTGTATAAACTTATCCTGCCGCTTGTCAATTTTAGCTACCACGGCATTTACCATATCTCCAAATGTATTCAGGCGATGCCTTTTTTTAACAGGTTTAACGTTCTGTTTATCTGCACCCGGTAATTGCACATTGGCCAGTGTATGTTTTGCATCCAAAACGGGCATTTCCATGGGTTGTAATGTTATGTCCTCATCGGGCACTACAGGCTTAATAACTTCCTGCGGCTTTTGATTTACATCGGCCAAAACCGGTTGTTCAGCAGTATTTGCGGGCTTTAAAGTATCATTTGCTAAATGCTTAACTATACCAACTGCCCTTATTATTTTGGCCTGATGATTAGCACTGTTCTTAACCACTGTTGCATAAACGGCAGGCCTTACAACTATTACTTTTGGGGCTGTGTCAGCCTTTAAAACAGGTCCGGTAATTTTAGCCGTTGTTTGGTTATTTTTAGCAGGATATTGTTTTTGAGTAATAAACAAAACACCTGCACCAACCAAAACAATAACACTGGCGGCAATACTCAATATAGGGACAAGCCTGTTTCTGCGTTTTCCGGCTTCAAGTTCAGTTGCTATATTATCCCAAACCCCGGCCGATGGCGGTATTTCAAAATCCTTCAGCTTCGAGCTAAATAATTCATCCATGTCTTTATCCTGCGTATCCATATTGTTTTCCCTCCATTTTTGTTATCTGTTCCTTTAGTACTGCCCTTGCCCTTGATAGTTGTGATTTTGATGCACCTTCGGTAATTCCCGTTATTGCAGCTATTTCTTTGTGCGAATAACCTTCAATGGCATACAGGTTAAACACAATCCGGTATCCTGGTGATAATTGCTGTATCAAAAGCAGCAAATCCTGAGCGGCCAGCTTCGCCGTGGCCAGCGGGTTGGCTGATGCCTGGTTGTGCGAATCGTCCAGCTCAACTACCTGCATCATTTTATGGTGTTTGCGGTAATATTCAATAGAGCAGTGTACCATAATGCGCCGTATCCATCCCTCAAATGATCCATCGCCGCGGTAGTCGTCTATTTTCTGAAAAACCTTTATGAAACCGTTCTGCAACATATCCTCGGCCTCCATCCTGTCTGTAGCGTATCTGCAGCATACGCCCAGCATTTTTGAGGCAAACTGTTTATACAGCAATTCCTGGGCTTTGCGTTCGCCGGCTTTGCATCTTTTTATCAGTTCGTCGGTTGTGTACTTGTGTTCCAAAAACATCATTTAAAAGTAAGATGTAAACTTTAGTTAAATGGTTGCATCGCATTAAAAAAAATTAGTCAACGTGAAGGGGATATTTAAACTGTTAGGTTGTAAATATTATCTTTATGCTGATGAAATCAATCAAGCTTATCATAATTGCAGTTCTTTTGATATGCGCCGGTCAGGTTATCGCGCAGCAAAAAACAGATAGTACGTATATCCTTTTAAAACCCGACCGCGTTTTCGATGGCCAGCAAATGCACACCGGCTGGTGGGTATTGGTAAAGGATAACCATATTGAAGCCGCCGGCGATGCTGCTTCCATCACTGTGCCATCAACTGCCAAAATAATAGAATTAAAAGACGCTACGTTAATGCCCGGCATGATTGAGGGCCATTCGCATTTGTTTTTGCACCCCTACAATGAAGTAAGCTGGGACGATCAGGTGCTAACCGAAAGCCGGGCCGAACGCACCGCCAGGGCAGTTACCCATGCAAAAGCGACCTTGCTGGCAGGTTTTACCACCGTGCGCGACCTGGGTACCGAAGGCGCAGGTTATGATGATGTTGGCTTAAAAACTGCCATTGAAAAAGGCGTTATTCCTGGACCGCGAATGTTATGCGCCACACGCGCCATTGTGGCAACGGGTAGCTACGGACCAAAAGTTTTAGTAAGCGAGGCAGATGTAATTAAAGGCGGCGAAGAAGCTGATGGCATTGATGGCATAACGCATGCTGTACGTTCGCAAATTGGGCATGGCGCCGATTTGGTAAAAATTTATGTAGATTATAGATGGGGATTAAATAATACCGCCGCGCCAACTTTTACAGAAGATGAATTGAAAGTAGCCGTGCAGGTTGCCAAAAGCAGCGGCCGTATGGTGGTAGTTCATTCGGGCACGGAAGAAGGCATGCGGCGCGCCATAGCTGCCGGCGTAACCACCATTGAACACGGAGACGGAGGTACGCCTGAATTATTTAAGCTGATGAAAGATAAAGGCATTGCGCTGTGCCCCACGCTCGCAGCCACCGAGGCTATATCAACCTATCACGGGTGGAAAAAGGGTATAGATGCCGACCCAGCCGCAGTAAAGCATAAACACTATATTTTTACCGAGGCGATAAGAGCCGGGGTGACTATCTGCATGGGTGGCGATGTAGGCGTTTTTCCACATGGCGATAATGCCCGCGAAATGCTGTTGATGGTAGAATATGGCATGAAACCGATTGACGTGCTCCGTTCAGCAACATCAACAAATGCAGTGGTGTTTGGATTAAAAGACTTGGGTAATATTAAACCAGGCTATCTGGCCGATTTGGTTGCGGTAACTGGTAATCCCGCGGAAGATATTAAGGCGGTAAAACAGGTGAGGTTTGTAATGAAGGATGGGCTTATTTATAGCGAATAAATGAGCTGTTTTTATAAATCTTTACACTTGTTTGTAAGCAGCTATACAAATAATGTGTATATTTATTAAAATTTATGTGTATGAGAACCAATATTGAAATAGATGATGATTTAATGGCTGCAGCGCAGAAATTAAGCAAAGTGAAAACTAAAAAAGCAATTGTTGAGGAAGCTTTAAGGCTATTTGTCACTATCGAAAATCAAAAAAAACTATCTTCTTTAAAAGGGAAGATAAAATTAGATGAAATTGCTTTCCAATAATGGATACTATTTTAGTGGATACATCGGTATGGGTAAATTATTTCAAAGATATTGAGACCGATGCCTGTAAGTTTTTAGATAATAATCTTACAAGTATAATTGTAGCAACATGTCCGACTATAGTTCAGGAAATTTTACAGGGAGTGGCATCAGATGCCGATGAACGAACCGTAAAACAACACTTCGATCGCCTTACACGACTAATTGAGAACCCTTATGCTGTTGCCATTGAAGCCGCTGAGCTTTATAGGGGGCTAAGAAAAAAAGGGATAACCGTTCGTAAGCCCAATGACTGCTTAATAGCAATTTATGCTATTAGAAGAGGGATAACACTGCTGCATGACGACAGGGACTTTCAATTAATAGCTAATCATTCTTCTTTGAAAGTAGTGGATTTTAAGTAATCGTATTATTCCTTCATCCTCATTCTTTTATAAATCTTCACCGCCATCATCAGGATAATAGATAAAAGGATCAGTCCTACAAGGCCGTAAATCCAGTTCACTGCATTTTTTAACACTACCAGAAATACGATAGCGAAAAGCAAAACGGTTGCTACTTCATTCCAGATGCGTAACTGGGTAGATGTCCATTTGTAAATACCGCTGGCCATTTGTTTCATTTTATTTTGGCAGATAAAATGATAAACCAGCAAGCAGCCTACAAAAAATAATTTAATGTGCATCCACGGCTGATCAAGCCAGGCAGGTTCCAGGCAAAGCATGGTTATACCCGCAGCCAGTACCAATATCATGGAGGGTACGGCGATAATGTACCACAGCTTGCGTTCCATAATCTCAAACTGGTTGGAGAGGATGGTGCGGTCGGGCTCGGGTTTTTGCTGTGCCTCGGTATGGTAAATAAACAGGCGCACAGCATAAAACAACCCCGCCATCCAGCAGACTACAAAAATGATATGTATGGCAAGAATGTACTGATACACGAATTTTCTCTAATTATTGTCGAATTAAGCACTTATTTATATACTAATTTTCACCAAACACTATTAAAACAGATCAGTGAAAATTAGTATTCATTTGTGAAATTCGTATTAATCTAATTTCTGTATTCTTTTATAATCTCTACCGCATATTTCACATTGTCAAAAGGGATATCAGGCATAATGCCGTGGCCCAGGTTAAATATGAATCCGTTTTCGCCTTTCATGCGGTCAAACAGGCGGTAAATACGTTCTTTAATTACTTTTTTATCGGCATACAAAATATGCGGATCAAGGTTGCCCTGCACAGCTATACCTGCCGGTAAGCGTTTTTTAATATCCAGCAAGTCCACGTTCCAGTCGACAGAAATAACATCCGGTTTCGCTTCGGCCATTAGCGGCGCAAAAACTGAGCTTCCCTTGCAGAAAGAAATTACCGGAATATCTTTACGGTTCAGCTTACTGATAATTTCGGCAATGTAGCGGTGCGAAAACTCTTTATAATCATCCCATGCCAGGGCCTGCGCCCAGCTATCAAATATTTGCACGGCATTTACGCCCGCAGCAATTTGCATGTTCAGGTAATCGGCTGTTACAGTAGCTATTTTTGATAACAGTTGATGGGCCATCTCCGGCTCATTGTGCAGCATCAGCTTGGTCAGCTTAAAATCTTTTGACGATCCGCCTTCAACCAAATAACTCATTACTGTGAATGGCGCGCCCGCAAAGCCAATTAGCGGGATACTGCCTTTTAAACGTTGCTGAATAACTTTAATAGCATCGGCCACATATTGCAATTTGTGCGATACATCTGTTTGCAGGTTATCAATATCTGCTTTGGTGCGTACAGGGTTGGCAAACTTGGGCCCAATATTCTGGGTAAAACTCAAATCGCCACCCATAGCTTCGGCGGTTACCAGTATATCTGAAAATAAAATGGCACCATCTATTCCCAAAAGATCAACCGGCAGCATGGTTACATCGGCAGCCAGTTCGGGGGTTTTGCACATTTCCAGGAAAGAATATTTGTTTTTTATTTCCCAGTATTCTTTCATAAAACGACCGGCCTGGCGCATCATCCATACAGGCGGGCGTTCGGTAGCTTCCGAAAATGCAGCTTTTATTAGTAACGAATCTCTCATATTTATAAAGGTAGAGACGCCATATTTTGCGTTTCTACGGTTTGTGCTTTTTTATTTCCTGGTGAAGGCGGCTGATCACATCCTTCATTTTGGCATTTATTTTTTCCTGGTGTTTTTCGGTAAGTTGTAAATAGGCCTCAGCTTTATCATAATTACCCAACCTAATGCTGATGTTTGCCACATGTACCAATGCCGCCACATGATCATTTACCGAACGAAGTGGATATTGAGCCGCAATTTCATAATGCCTCTCGGCATCTTCAAAATCCTGCTTTTGCAGGCAAACACCGCCCATTAAAAATTCATAATAACCCCGCCGGCCTTTCCTTAACCATTCGGGCTTTAATATTTCCAGCAAAAGGTGCTCGGCTTTGTCATATTCTTTATGATGAAAACTCTTGGCGGCAACAACAAGCGTTCCTTGCCGTATATAATCCCATCCCAATAAAACAATCATCATCAGCGCAATGGCCGCCAACTCATAATGCTGTAGATAAATCAACAATATCAGCGATAGAAAAAATAAAACGCCGATGAATAAACGGGTCCTATTGGTGAACATTAATGCTGAGTATCAGTAAATTTATAGCCTACACCACGTATTGAGTGAAAATATACCGGGTTTTTAGGATCAGGTTCAAAATACTTACGGAAGGTAAGTATAAAGTTATCAATGGTACGGGTTGACGGATACACGTCATAATTCCACACCGTTTCTAATATCTGCTCGCGCGATACCGCGTCATTTCTGCGCTCAATAAGCAGTTTTAATAACATGGTTTCTTTTTTGGTTAATGCAGTGATGGAACCATCAGCATTTACCAGTTCAAAAGAGTTAAAGTGAATGGTTTTGTCGCCAATCTTATAACTATTAAACTCTTTAAGATCATCACCTTTCAGGCTGCGTTTTACCAGGTTGTTCACCCGTAGTATCAATTCTTCCAGGTTAAAGGGTTTGGTCAAATAATCATCGGCTCCCTTTTTAAGACCCGATATTTTATCCTCATTAGTATTTTTAGCCGTTAAAAACATGATGGGCACATCAGAGTTTTCAAGGCGGATGGTTTCTGCAACTACAAAGCCGTCAATCTCGGGCATCATAACATCCAGTATCACCAGGTTAAAACGCTCTTCTTTAAATATTTGCAGGGCTTTTTTTCCGTTGTTAGCTGTTGCAACTTTATAGCCTTCCAACTCAAGGTTAAGTTTTATGGCTTCCAAAAGATGCTCTTCATCTTCGGCTAATAAAATTCTTTTTTTGTTTGGCATGTGATTTATTATTTGTGCACTAATTTTCTCGAATTATATCGGATTTCACGAATTTACGTAATAGCAATATTAAAGCAGATTGGTGAAAATTTCAATCAATTCGCGTAATTCGTTTTCATTCAATCAAAAACTACTTCAAATATACTACCTACCGGGCGGTTATCCTTCACTTTGATGCTGGCCTGATGCTTTTCGAGCACTTCTTTTACAATATACAGACCTAAACCAGTGCCTTTTGTGTTCCTGGTATCCTCGCTGCCCACGCGATAGAACTTGTCGAAAATACGCCCCTTCTCCTGATCTGCTATTCCAATACCGTGATCGGCCACTTCTAAAAATACTTTACCTTCTTTCGAGAATAATTTAACCCCTACCGTTGCGCAGGGGCCCGAGTATTTGATAGCGTTCTCTATCAAATTCGTAACCACCGATGTTAATGCAAATTTATCGCCGGTAATTTCAACCTTTGGTTCAATTTCAGCATCAATAATTTGCTGATTGCCTTCGCACTTGGTAATCTGCAAACGGTTTACAATGCTATCAACCAATACCGAAAGGCTAAACTTATCTTTAGGAAAAGTATAGGATTGGTTATCAATTTTGGAAGCCAGCAACATGTTTTCAACCATATCATCCAGCCGCTCAATATCCATTAACGATTTATTGATAAAATTCGACACCTGTTCCCGGGTTAAATCGCGCTTTTGTATGGTTTGCAAAAGTATTTTGATTGATGCCAGCGGCGATTTCAGCTCATGCGTTACCGAAAGCAAAAAGTTTTTCTTTTGTTCCTGTAGTTTGCGCTCCTGGTTAATGGATTTGTGCAGGGAGTAGGCTCCCGCAAAAAACACCACAATAAATATGGAGCCTTCGCCCATTATCATTGCAAGGCTGCTTGGCATCATTTTTACCAGCAAATAGCCCCACCAAACTAATTCTGCCAGCGCATAAATAATTAGCGCATAGAATATAACGAAAGACCGTTTTAAATTATTCATTTCCTGTATGTTGTAAAACTACTTATTACTGAAAACTACTTCAAGACTATCAAATATAGCACGTTTTGTTTTCTCCAGATCTATTTTAGTATGTGCCGATGATATAAAGCCAACTTCATAACCCGACGGACCAAAATAAATACCCCTGTTTAACAATTCGCGGTGTAATTTTTTGAATTTTTCCATGCTGGCCGGGTCTATATCATCAGCCGTGCGGATGGCTTCTTTATCGGTAAAGGCAAACCAAAAAATTGAACCAATGGTAAACACTTTAAACTTATAGCTACGTGCCGTGGCAAAACGTTGAATAGCCTCTGTAAACTCACGCGTTTTATTATTTAGGTCGCGGTAAAAGCCCATACGCAGCAGTTCGCTTAGTTGCGCTATGCCCGCGGCCATAGCTACCGGGTTACCTGATAAAGTACCTGCCTGGTAAACGCCGCCATCGGGCGAGATATGCCTCATAATTTCGGCAGACCCACCATAACAGCCAACAGGCAAGCCGCCACCAATAATTTTGCCATAGGTAATAATATCAGGCTGAATTTGATAATGAGCAGCGGCGCCCTCAAAACCAATCCTGAACCCGGAAATCACTTCGTCAAATATCAGCAGTGTTCCGTTTTGGGCGCAAATGATGCGTAAAAATTTCAGGTATTCTTTTTCCTGCAACAACAAGCCATTATTTGCCGGGATAGGCTCAATAATTACGGCAGCTATCTGGTCTTTAAAATCAGCAAACGCCTGTTCAACAGCTTGCTGATCATTTAATGCAACCACAATGGTTTCAGCAGCAAATGATTTTGGTACACCGGCCGATGAAGTTTCGCCAAAAGTAACCAGGCCAGAGCCCGCTTTTACCAGCAAAGAATCGGTATGGCCATGATAGCAGCCTTCAAACTTTAAAATTTTATCGCGTTTGGTATAGCCGCGGGCCAGCCTTATTGCAGACATTACTGCTTCTGTACCCGAGCTTACAAAACGAAGCTTTTGAATGTACTTGTTGTTTTTTACAATGAGTTCGGCCAGCTCATTTTCAAGGGCGGTAGGTGCGCCGAACGACATGCCGTTTTGCATTACGCTGATTACCTTTTCACGAACCTTAGCATTATTATGTCCCAGTATTAACGGACCCCATGATCCGCAATAATCAATAAACTCGTTACCGTCAGCATCCCATATGTGCGATCCGTCACCCTTTTCAATAAAAAGCGGGGTTCCGTAAACTGATTTAAATGCCCTTACCGGTGAGTTTACCCCGCCCGGAAAATACGTTTTAGCTTTGGCAAATAACTCTGCCGATTTTTCCCTGCTGATGTCCGGTTTGCCAGTGCTGCTTGCCGGTTCATCGTTCTCGCCCGTAAATTTCTTCTTAAATGAATCAAACATGTTCTTTTTTGTTTTCCTAACGTCATTGCGAGGGATTGCCTGTCCCGAACTTGTTTCGGGAAAGCAACCCCCGATTTGCAGAACGACCAAAAAAGCGATGAACTTTCATATTCGATCTGCGTCTGTAGAGATTGCTTCGTACCTCGCAATGACGCCGGTATTTATTTTTTGAAAGCTCTTTGCTTTCTGCTTTGAGCTTTCGGCTCTCCGCTCCCTAAAGCCACTTATTTTCTAATACTTCTTTAGCGTGATAAGTTAATATCGCGGTTGCGCCTGCACGCCGTATACTAGTTAAAACCTCAGTAATGGCTCTTTGTTCGTTTAGCCAGCCTTTTTGTATAGCCGCCTTTATCATGGCGTATTCGCCGCTTACATTATACGCTGCAACGGGCAGTTCAGTATTGTCTTTTATTAATTTTATAACGTCGAGGTAGGGCAAAGCGGGTTTTACCATCAGGAAATCCGCACCTTCGCTCTCGTCAAGTGTAGCTTCTATCAAAGCTTCCCGCTGATTAGCAGGGTTCATCTGGTATGTTTTTTTATCACCAAATTTAGGTGCCGAATTCAAAGCATCCCTGAAAGGACCATAAAACGCACTGGCATATTTTGCCGAGTACGACATGATGGATACATTGGTAAATTTATTATCATCCAGCACTTTGCGAATATAACCGACACGCCCATCCATCATATCCGAAGGGGCAATAATATCAGCACCGCATTGTGCATGGGCCAGGGCCATTTTGCCCAAAATCTCCAATGTTTCGTCGTTCAGGATCTCGCCGTTTTCAACAATGCCGTCGTGGCCGTCGCTGCTGTATGGGTCCATCGCCACATCGGTAATTACACAAGCCTCGGGGAAATTCTTTTTTACCTCGCGGATAGCACGCAGGTATAAACTTTCTTCACGGTGACTCTCGGTAGCGTATTTATCTTTTAATGCTTCATCAATATTGGGAAACAAATCAAATGATTTTAATCCCAGCTTCATACAGCTTTCAATTTCACGCAGCAAATTATCGATCGAATACCGGTAGATGCCGGGCATTGATGCTACTTCGCTCTTTTGGAAAGTACCATCAACGATAAACAGCGGAAATATCAAATTGGCCGCACTTACATGTGTTTCCTGCACCATCTGGCGGATAACCTCGCTCTTCCTGTTTCTTCTTGGTCGTTGTAACATTTTATTAGTTCATGGTTGATGGTTGATGGCTCATAGATAGCACGCGATCGGCTATGATCTATTAACCATTATCCATCAACGTATATTAACACCTGGAACTTAAACAAACTGTTCCGAAAACAGCCTCTGCGAGCCCTGTTTCATCGGGAGAGTAGGGCAGTTTATACTGCACACCAAACTCAGCCAGCTTTTTCCCGGTTGATTTACCTATGGCTATCACCTTTTGATCGGGCTGTAATAAATTATCTACAAAATAAGCGTCAACATTCGACGGACTTGTAAATACCAATATTTCGGCTCCTGTTTCTCTTATACCGCTATCCAATATGGTTTCATAAATGGGTAGGTCGATGATTTTTGTTTCGGCAGATAAACCTTTCTGTATACTTCGCAAAGAATTTTCGGCAGATGGGAATACAATGGTCATTCCGTTTGCTATTTCAGCAAAATGGGCAGCAACCTCAACGGTATCAACACCCTCGCCGGTATAATCAACTGCATAGCCTTTACGACGCAGCATATCGGCCGAGCCGGCACCCATTACGCCATATTTTACCCTCTTAGGCAATAAGGGACCTAACTGAAAAAAGTATTCCACTGCATTTTTACTGCTAAAAAATACCCAGTCTACATTTTTCAATATAAAATTATCCAGCTTGGTTATCATCGGCACTGTGCGGATCAATGAGCGTGCCTCTATCTCAATACCATGTTTTTCCAGCGCCCTGCGGAAATAGCTTTGCTCCGAAAGTTCGCGCGAGATAAATACCCTTTGCGGCATCACGCGGTCCTTTGCATAATAGGATACAATGCTTTCTGCCAGCCCGAGTGTTGTTGGTGTTTCCAGGTACAAACGATCAGGGAACTCATCGCCCTCGTCTGCCTTGGAAGTAAACACCTGATATTTGCCATCTTCCTTGCGGCAATAGCAGCCCAAAGGCATATGACAGCCACCGCCAAACATTTTCAATACCGTACGTTCAACCGCCAGCTCTTCTGCCACATCAGGATGATTCAACGGTTGCAGGGCATTAAAAAGTTCGGTATCATTTTCCCTTATCTGTATAGCCAGCGCACCTTGCGCCGGGGCCGGAATAAATTCAGTAGGTTTAATTTCTTCAACGTGCAGGTCGCTCAGGTCAAGCCCCAGGCGTGATACACCTGCTTTGGCAATCATAATGGCATCGTAGCTTTCGTCGCGCAATTTATTTACACGGGTAGGCACATTACCGCGAAGGTCCTGGATCTCCAGATCGGGCCGCAAAGCCAGTAACTGCGCTTTGCGCCTGTTTGATGATGTGCCCACAATACCGCCGTATTTAACAGCTAATTTTTGATGCGTATCTACACAATCCTTCAATATCAATAGTAACTCCGACGGATCTTCACGTTCTGAAACAACAGCAATGGTTAGCCCGGCCGGGTTTTCGGTTGGCAAATCTTTGTGCGAGTGCACGGCGAGGTCAATAGTGCCGGCTAATAATTCTTCTTCCAGCTCTTTGGTAAAAAAGCCTTTGCCTTCCAGTTTATCCAAACTGAGGTGAAGTATCCGGTCGCCCTGGGTTTTAATGATCTTTAATTCGGCATTAATATTAATAGCCGCAAGGCTGTCTTTTACAAAGTTTGCCTGCCATAGTGCCAATTCACTACCACGTGTTCCTATTATCAGTGTTCTATCCAATGGGCTTGTGTCCTGTTTCTACCGGCGCTTTTTTGGATGCTGCGTCCATCTATGGCGGACGCGACGCGCTGGTGCATTTGTTGCGTACCTCGTGCTCCATGGAAAGTTTGATAGTTGGCGAAAAAGAAATACTTGCCCAACTGCGTAAAGCCTACGAAGACTGCAAAGAAGCAGGCCTAACCGGCGACGGTTTGCGCATGTTTATGAACTGCATTGTAAAAACAGCCAAAGAAGTTTATACCAATACCAATATTTCAAAAAATCCTATTTCGGTTGTTTCATTGGCTTACCGCAAGCTGCGCAGCCTTCACCTTACATCAAATGAAAGAATTTTGATTATTGGGGCAGGCGAAACCAACCGTAATATTTCAAAATATCTGCAGAAACATAAGTTCAGCAATTTTGCGGTATTTAATCGTACTCTTGAAAAAGCAGCCGAGTTGGCAGCTGATTTGAATGGTGAAGCTTATGCGCTTGATGCTTTAAAAGGTTATAAAAAAGGGTTTGATGTAATTATCACCTGTACATCAGCAGTTGAGCCTATTATCACTCCCGAAATTTACACCACGCTGCTTAACGGCGAAACCAACCGCAAAACCATTGTGGATTTGGCTGTTCCTAATGATACTGATCCGGAAGTATTGAAACAGTTCCCGGTTAATTTTATTGAGGTACACTCGCTAAATGAGCTGGCCAAAAGAAATTTGCAGGAGCGTTACGAAGAACTTACCCACGCCGAGGCTATCATCACCGAAAATATCAATGCCTTTTGCCTTGAACTAAAGCAGCGCAAAATAGAACTGGCCATGCGCCAGGTGCCCGAAAAAATTAAAGAGATCCGCAATACCGCCATCAATTCCGTTTTTGCCGAAGAAGTGCAGAACATGGATAAAGAATCGCGCGAAACATTGGAGAAAGTGATCAATTATATAGAGAAAAAATATATCAGCGTGCCCATGATTATGGCGAAAGATATATTGGTGAACAATAATTGATTTTCCCTCTTTCCTTTCCCTCACGTCATTGCGAGGTACGAAGCAATCTCTACGTAGGACGATTCATCGCACGGCTTTACGTCATTAAACAATATTTCATCTCCATTGATTTGCATAGCGTAAAGATTGCTTC
>Ga0206982_1138_pt1 | contig 23266 bp, 17 predicted proteins | sample Alteio_BWMinCont_18_FD_153493 | JGI IMG/M metagenome (GOLD analysis project Ga0206982, IMG submission 153493) | Enriched cells from forest soil in Barre Woods Harvard Forest LTER site, Petersham, Massachusetts, United States -... | ecosystem: Environmental > Terrestrial > Soil > Temperate forest >... | reverse complement strand
TGTCCCAGTAAAGAAATCTGTTGGTCATTATCAAAGCGGTGCATGTTTATGCTTTCATCATAGTTCTGATCTGTACCAACGCCGCCTACCAGTTTCCCGAAATAACCCTGTCGTTTGTCTTTCTTAGTTATGATATTGATCGTCTTTACCCTGTTGCCATCGTCGAAGCCGCTGAATTTACTCTGATCACTCAGGTCATCAAAGACTTGAATTTTATCAATGATATCGGGAGGAAGGTTTCTCGTTGCAAGTTTCGGATCATCATTGAAAAATCGTTTACCGTTAACCAGCACGCGGCTGACTGTTTCACCCTGCGCAGTAATGACACCATTCTTATCGACCTGTATACCCGGCATTTTCTTCAGCAGGTCTTCCGCCAGTGCATTGGGTTTCGTGGCAAAACTGCCTGCATTATATTCTACCGTGTCTTTGTGAATAGCCATCGGCGGCCTTTCAATTGTAACTTCTTCCAGCATTTCAGTCGACTTACGCATATTCAGAATGCCCAGGTCTATATCCTTATCTGTATTGCTGATCGTAATATCTCTCCTGAGATGACGATATCCTTCGAAACTGATAAGCAGGTGATATGAGCCGGGGCGAAGGTTTTTTACCATGAAGTAACCCTTTTCGTTGGTGGTCATAAATTGGATATCTGCGGAATCCGCACCAATTGGTTTGACTGAAACCGTTGCTTCACTCATATCCACTTTACCGGTTGTATCTACGATGGTACCTTTTACTGATCCTGTTATCCTGCTCTTTGTATTTGTGGAATTATTTACTTGTGAAAAGACAGAAATTCCTGTTAGAAGTAAAATAGAAAATAATAAAAGAATTCGCATGTTTTGATTTAGGACCAACTTCTTCACATAACAGAGAATACCAAATTTGGTTTTCAGACCGTTTGAAAAAAGACCGTTGCTTTGTTTAATCTACAATTACGTAAATCAATTTGTAATAGTGGTCGGTGAAATCTTTAAAGAAGCTCATTAACATATAGGTAACGGTGGGTCGGATCCTTCAAATCGAACATGTGCTGTTCAAAATCGAACACAATTATCCGATAGGGCAGTATAAACATTTAATATTCAACTAATTATAAAATGGCATATCATATGTGTTTTGGTATAATCAATTTCTAATTATGTTCAGGAGTTATTTAAAAATTGCATTCAGGAATCTGACGAAATACAGGTTCACATCTTTTATCAATCTGTTCGGCCTGGCTACCGGTCTCACCTGTTGCATGCTGATCCTTGCTTTTATCCTGAATGAATTGAGTTATGACAAATACAATACGAATGCAAATCGTATTTACAGAGTAACGCGGAGTTTTAATAACCAGGACGGAGCCATATCACTTAACCTGAGTACGATTGCTCCTGCATTCGGTCCTTACCTCAAGAATGATTTTCCTGAAATTCAGAAAATGACAAGGTTGTTAAAAAACGGGCTGACCTCAATCCGATACAAAGAGAACTTATTTAATGAAAACAATATCTACTTCGCCGATGACAACCTGTTTGATGTATTCACACTAAAAGTTAAAGAAGGTAATCCCAAAACTGCCCTCTCAGATCCGTATACCATAATGCTATCTGAAGACATGGCAAAGAGATATTTTGGTAATGAGGATCCAATGAATAAAACGATCCGTGCTTACAATCAATTCAATCTCAAAGTTACCGGTGTTTACAAAGACTTCCCTTCCAATTCCCATATTCATCCTGATGCTCTGGTATCATTTACCACCCTGAATGATCATGCCGTGTATGGAGAGGAAAATCTACGCACCAGCTGGGGAAACAATTCGTTTTTTAATTTTCTGCTCTTACCTGAAAATTATCAGGTAAAAAATATGATTGACCGCTTCCCTGCGTTTGTTGACAAGCACATGAATCATAAAGATTATAACGGTCTTAATCCATCTAAATTCACCAAGTTGGGGTTGCAAAAATTAACAGATATACACTTAAGATCAAATATGGATTATGAAGCCGAGGCAAACGGGGATATCAGCCGGGTATATATATTTTCTATCATTGCCTTATTTATCCTGCTGATCGCCTGCATCAATTATATGAATCTTTCCACTGCACGCTCAGCATTACGTGCACGTGAAATCGGGATAAGGAAAGTGGTTGGTGCCAGGAAAAAGGAACTTATTTTTCAATTTCTTAGTGAGTCCGTAATGATTTGCTGGGTTGCTATAATAATTGCATTCATCCTGACTTCTCTTTCTTTACCCTGGCTAAATAAAATTTCAGGTCAGCAGATTTCATATCATGATCTTTTAAAATGGAATATCATCATTCCATTATTGCTTACCCCTTTTATCCTTGGGATCATTTCAGGTATATATCCGGCTTTGTTCATGTCTTCCTTTCAGCCGGTAAAAACATTAAAGGGTTTGTTTAAAAAAGGAGGCAGCAGTATTTCTCTAAGAAAAGTTTTGGTAGTCGCCCAATTTGCCATCAGTATCGTACTGATCATTGCAACTGCAATTGTATTTCAGCAATTGCACTATATTCAGAATAAATCACTGGGCTTTGAGAAAGAGCATCAGATCATTTTACCATATGGGAATGATGTGGATAAACAGTATGATGTATTCCGAAATACTCTTTTACGTAATACATCCTTTAAAGAAATAGGACGCTCTTCCAGAATACCAACCGGAAGATTATTAGATGACCAAAACGCTTATACATTTTCAGGGGACTCACTGAGACCTGTGAATACCGATATTAAAATGGTAAATGTTGATTATGATTTTATTCCCGTTTACAAAATCAATATAGTTGCAGGAAGAAATTTTTCAAGGGAATATTCTACGGATACTGCAGGATTTGTACTGAACGAATCTTCTATTAAAGTGCTCGGATGGAAAAGTCCGCAGGAAGCAGTAGGAAAAGATTTTAAATATGGCAATCAGAAAGGGCATATTATCGGTGTTATCAGTGACTTCAATTTCGAATCCATGCATCAGAAAATTGTTCCCATTGTTCTGACCATGAATCCACCTTCGCAGCAATATTATAATAATATAACAATCAGGGTAGCCGGGAATAATATTGCGGGCACTCTTGCTTATCTGGAAAAAACATGGAAAACACTTTTACCGGAAACACCTTTTCAATTCAGCTTCCTGAATGAGAATTTTAATAAACTATATGAGAGTGAACAGAAACAGGGGACTCTGTATATATTTTTTGCATGTATTGCAATCTTTATTGCCTGTCTCGGATTGTTCGGGCTATCTTCTTTTGCCATAACCCAGCGAATTAAAGAAATCGGAGTAAGGAAAGTGCTTGGAGCAAATGTTGGCAGAATTGTAACCCTTTTGTCGAAAGATTTTCTTAAGCTCGTGCTCATCGCGGCCCTGCTGGCCTTCCCCATTGCCTGGTTCGCTATGAATAACTGGCTGAAGGACTTTGCTTTCCGCATCAGCATTGAGTGGTGGGTATTTATTCTGGCGGGTATACTGGCCTCATTTATTGCATTACTAACGGTAAGCGTTCATGCTATTAAAGCTGCGAATGCGAATCCGGTGAATAGCCTTCGTTCGGAATGAACTTCGGCTGGCAAAGTAGTCTTAGTTCAGAATTAACTTTAGCTGGCGAAGTAGTCTTAGTTCAGAATAGATCCTGTAAATTTACAAGTACATTATAATTTTCCTCCAGATTACTAAAAAGTAAAGTTTACAGATCATTTGTCTGAAAAAATAATAGCTTCTGCATTTTTTATTTTTATAATAAGTCTGGGGAAAGTTCAGGCCCAGAACAATTATGAGATTCAGGTATATGCTTCCGAAACCCAGGCCAAGGGTTCTACAATGTTTGAGCTGCACAGCAATTATACATTTAAGGGAAGTACGGAAATCATAGATGGCGTTCTCCCATCAAATCATTCACTGCACGAAACATTAGAAATTACGACAGGCATTACGCCCATATTCGAAATAGGTGTTTATTTTTTTACAAATTATACAGCTGGATATGGTTATCAGTATGTGGGATCCCATATAAGGCCCCGCGTAATGGCACCAGCGGCTTGGGGCATTCCATTTGGAGTAAGTCTATCCATGGAAATCGGATTTCAAAAAGCTGCATACGCTGACGAGACCTGGAGCCTGGAAATCAGGCCCATAGTTGATAAGCAATGGGGGAATTTGTACGTTGCCATAAATCCCACATTCGGGGTTACCTTAAAGAGTCAGTATCATAATTCTGTTCCCACATTCGAACCAAATGTTAAGGTGTCCTATACTTTATTTAAAAATGCTGCTTTCGGAATCGAATATTATGGAGATATGGGACCCGTAACTAATTTCGATCAGGGACCTCAACAGAATCATGCCATATTCCTGGCCTATGATCTTGAAAACAATCCCAAATGGGAAGTGAATATCGGGGCGGGTTTTGGCCTGACGCCAGCTACAGATCCATTTGTTTTTAAAGTTATTCTCGGAAGAAAAGTCTTGTGGGGGAAAAAGTAGAAATTAAAAAGGAAAAAGTAAAAATTAAAAATTAAAAAATTATAATAGATTCTTTAAAGATTAGAAATGATCTTAAAGATTTATTTCTCCTTTTTACTTTTTCCTTTTTACTTTTTAATTTTTTTCATGCAAAAACAAATTTCTTAAGCATGATATAGTTATAACTGATTCCCAATAATACAGATGTAAGTGTTTTTGATATAATATAATTGATCCTGAGATAGTGAGTAAAAAAGTAAATACCAACGGCCGAAAGGAATATATTTCCTGAAAAAAAAACTATGAATTTAATCGTCTGAATTCCCGTTTTCCCTTTACCGGCATGGAAGACCCAATTCCTGCTAAGAATAAATTGCAGACTACCTCCGCAGATATTTCCCGCGAGATTTGCTATCAGGTACCAGCAATGGAATAATTCAACCAGGATAATGGTCGTCAGATAGTCCGCCATTGATCCTAATATAGAAGCTGCCTGAACCCTTAAGAAAGTGATCATTTGCTTTGCCGTGAAAGGGCCATATTGTAACCGGTCGTCATAGGTATAAAAATGGGATCTGCGTTATTCTTGCCAGAATCAAATTGTTCCCCCAGCAGACTGGCAATCGTTGATGCCATCTGCTTCTGATAATTTTGCTGGTCTGATTTAATTTCTCCTCTCCCGGAAATTCCGGGACCGATGACTGCAAACCAGGTTTCCCCGGATCCCTTCGTCAGAATCCCATGTTTATACCATGCAGTTGGATTTTTCCCACGACCATGGTCGGTTGTAATAATAAATGTTGTTTTATTTCTGTAGAAAGAATTGGTCTGGACAAAGTACCATAATTCAGCAATCATTTTATCAACATTTGCCGCCTGCTGCAAATACAGATCGTATCGTTTCCCATGTGCAAATTCATCTGTTTCTCCAAATCCGATCAGCACAACTTTTGGCTGGTTATGCTCGATATATTCTCTGGCGCTGAGATAAGTCAGCAGATCATAACGCGTATTCTTTTTATGAACAATTAAATCCTGTGAGACATTGATCATTTCGTTATTATAAGAACTATCATCCGGCAGGTTTTCATATCCGCTGTTCACCGGAAGATGGGTCCTCCTCTTATTTAATATTGCGGAGAAAATATTCCAGGAACTGAAGGCCGCCACTTTACCGCTATATTCCTTTTTGGAATTCAGGTATTCGAAAATATTAGTATTCCTGTTGTAGATGGGGATATTGGGAATAAAGACCGGATCAGGATAACCGGTAAACATTTCATTATAACCCGGATAAGATATTTTATAAAAATTCGATACGTTCACTTTATTCTCATATAACCTGTTTCCATACAGCTGACCCTGCTTCGCCACGATATTCCATAAAAAGGGCATTAGCTTTTGCCTTCGGAGTTCGGCCGTTGAGTCCCAGTATAATTGTTTAAGCAGGGCGGTATCATCAACATAACGGGGATTGCTGATCAGGTCTGAATCTGCGCCTGTAAAGACTTCCTGCCATCGGAAGCCGTCTGTAGTTATGATGAAAATATTTTGCGGGCTTGAATCTGATTGCGCGATGGCCGCTGCAGAAATGAGCAGGGAGTAACAACAGAATACGAATTTCATTTTAATGGGTTTAGCAAAAATAGAGCTGCTATATAAACCCAGCATTAAAATAAAATGAACATTATGTTAATGGATAATTGTTAATGGTTAATTGATAATTGACAATTAACCATTAACAATTAATAATCGTCCTGTGCCCAACGTGAACGGGCAACACCGCTGATGATATAAGTGTCGCCTGGATCATCTCCGAATGAGGCTTCCATATAAATACTATCAACGATACTGCCTGTTGATTTTCCCATGCCTCCATTGGGAATGATCTTACCATTCGCAATATGCACCCTGATATCGTAATATAGGTTCTGGGAAGAGTCCGTAGTAAATGTGAGACTTTTTGGATTCGCCAGCACTTTGCATTTAAAATCGTAACCTTTTCCGAGATCATCCAGCCAGAGCGAATCTGCCACATTCTGGGAAGTATTATAGGTAGAAAAAAGAACATGGGTTCCCAGCAGATCGTTCCCTCCCAGTGTCAGTGTTACCCACCATTCATTCGACATGGCCACCGTATTGGTAGCGCCCGGGTTTTCAAGTTTTTTGGTACAGGACATGGAAAACAACATGATAATGGCCGATATTCTGAAAATTCTATTCATATAATACGTTTTATTGCTTTGCAAAAGTTCTTGGTCCGGTTCCATAGCCAGGAGCAAAATAAACCCAGGTATACGTACCGGGAGGGTTATAGGTCGTTGCAGAACTACTAACTGTACCTCCGAAATAAGGACTGTTTTGTACTGGAATCTGAATATTGTTGGTTGAATAATTTGTTGCAACAACGAGAAGGCCCACACCTGAAGAGCCTCCGGGATTTTCAACAGTATATACTCCCGTATAGATTTTTGTCCATGTACTCGTTACACCAGTAGCCGCTCTCAGGTAGGTTCCTGAGTAATCATTTGCAATAATTACCGGATCCGCCACAACAGAAGCAGGAACAACCACTACGATCCGCTGATCACTATTGGAACCGTCAGGACTTGTAGCAGTATAATTTATGGTATATACACCGGATGCGGTCGATGCATCAATGGTCATGCTCGTTGTATACTTTATCGAATCGCCATTCAACATGGCTGTAGCACCAGGATCGGAATATCCGGCTCCTTCAGTTACAGCTATGAACTTCGGTCCGTTAATAGTTATGGATGGATAGTAAGCAACTTTCGATATACCCACCTGGGTTGGTGTATCAACGATCGTTTCCTTATTACAGGAATAAATAAGAAAAAGGAAAAAGTAAAAAGGAAAAAGTAAAAAGGAAATATACTTCATGATATCTTATTTTATATTTGAAATCATTGTCCCCACCAAACCGGTGTGGTGATCGGAACCTGTGCCGGTGTATTTGTATTCCTTGACCTCTCATTGTCGGGGAAGACAATTCTTTTAGGAAATGCATTTCCAATGACCGATGACGCTGAAACAACAAACTGTCCGGGTACATACGTAGGATCAGTTGAATAAACAGGACTTGTTTTAGGAAAACCGGTCCTGTTTCTTTCCAGCCAGCCTTCGAGTGCATGTGAGCCTGGAAGGGAAGCCCATTTCTGGGTTATTATCGCGTCGATTTTTTCATCCAGCGTTCCTGCAACTGGATATTCATATGCGCCTCCGGGAGCTATATAACTTGTGGCATCAAATCCATAGAAAGTAAATGCAGCCTGAACGCCGGCATTATATAATGCCTGGGCCTGATCTCCTCCAAAATACCTCTCCCTGGCTTCTGCCTGCATAAAATAAGATTCAGGGCCGGAAATAAACTGAACCGGATCAGTTGCATGCTGAACAAAAGTCGTAGCTGTTTTATAAACCGGATTATTACTCTGATAGTTCCCCTGATCAATACCAATCGGCGTCGCAGTACCAAAATATGACACGATACGCGGATCGTTATTTTTAGTCAGCCAGGTAATAAATGTTACACTGGCTTTTAGATTGGAAGGAGTATTTAATGCAAAAATATTCTGGGCATAGAAGGGATTCTGTTTATTTGGTACCGTGGTCCATTGAGTAATACCTGCATCTACCGTTAAGAACGGAGCGTTTGCACTATATAATGCAGTTATTCCTGCCTGGGCTTCAGCCGGTTTGGCATTTACCATCCTTAGGTACATTTTCAATTTTAAAGTATTGGCAAATGCTTTCCACTGAGACATATCTCCATTGAATAAAAAGTCCTCGCTTCCCGGAGTAGTGTTTGTGGAAGCTGTAAAATCCTGGTTCAGTGCGGAATCAAGTGTGCTTAATAATGATTCATAAATACTGTCGCCATTATCAAATTTAGGCTGCAGATCAGCGGCACCCTGTAACGCATCAGTATAAGGAACCTGATCGTACATATCTACCAGCACCTGGTAGGTATAAACCTTCATGACTGTTGCCATCAGGTTATAGTTCCAATCCTGAGCAGTCTTAGCCTTATCCAGTATCAGCTGAAGATCATTTAATGCTCCTGTATATAATTGATTGTAGTCCGTATTCAAATCTGTACTGACCACATTGTAAGAATCAAAATTCCGGTACTGCGAAGAAGAAACATCTTCTGTGGTATATTCTGACCATAACATACCGATAATAGCCAGTTCTCCTCCAATCGCTGAAGCAGCAGATATGGTTGCAGCCGGAAATAATAATTTTTCGGTAGCCTGACTTGTTGACGGATTATTAGGATCCTGATTAATATTCAGTTGCTGCTTGCAGGAAAATATTGAAAAGCAACTTATGATTAAACTCAGCCCTGTTATTTTTTTCCATTTCATTGATAGCCCGTTGAGATTTTTAAATGGTTTTATTCTTTCAGAAATTCGCTTTAAGTGATATGCCATACTGAACCGTGGTTGGTCCCGTTGGAGAATATTCTCCAAATTCACTTTGAAGGTCATTTCCAAGGTTTGAAACTTCAGGATCTATATAGGCATTCTGTTTGGGAAGCCACAATAAAAAATTCCTTCCATAAGCCGAAAGCATCAGGCTGCTCGCGTGAATGGGAGTTGCCCATTTTGGGGGCAGCGTATATGAGAGTGTGATATCTCTCAGTTTAAGAAAGGACTTATCAATCAGCCGCATCGGATAAGCCAGGGGCTTATTGTTATTCGTATAGAAATAAGCATCAAAAGTACTTTGTGGGATGACTGTTGTATTTTCCACATAAACCGTCTTGCCTCCTGCATCAGTAATCTGATTCACTGAATTCGGTATAACAAATGGCTTCCGGTCGTTGTAAGTTGTGATGGCCGCATTGCCGGAGAACATTGTTATGTCGGCCGTAGAGCTGTAGAAGTACCCTCCTTTTCTAAAGTCAAGTGAAAAGCTGAATGACCAGTTTTTATATGAAAAGCTATTCACGAGGCCCATGGTGAAATCTCTTTGAGAAGTACCAATATCTGATTTATCAGGATTTACTATCGGGAATCCGGAATTGGGGTCAACAACAATTTTTCCGTCGGGAGAATATACCGGGGCGGGACTTTCAAATATTCCAACCGGTTTGCCGGGGAATAAATCAAATTCCATTCCTCCGGTCAGTCCATCATTTCCAATCTGGACTTTATTCAATCCGTTTGACAGGCTCACAACATCACTTTCATTCTTTGAAAATGTATAATTGAATGTCCAGTTGAAATCTCTGGAACGCACAGGAGTTACATTTAAGGTAATTTCTATTCCCTTATTACTTACAACTCCTATATTTTCAATTAATCCGCTGTAGCCACTTGAAGGAGAGATAGGAACATTGAATATTTGTCCATCTGTCTCTTTATTATAAACAGTTGCATCCAGACCGATCCGGTTGTCAAAGAATTTCACTTCTGCACCTAATTCCAATTCCTTGGTAATAATCGGTTTCAAGCCGGGATTTCCAATATTGGGTGTGATGGTAAATCCATTCACGCCTGCAATCGGAAATGTTATAGACCCGTATGGCATTCCGGTGGTGGGAGGAATATTACCCTGCTGAATGGTCGGATATATTTGGTATGGCAATGCATCCGCACCTGTTTCACCATATGCTACCCTGAATTTTAAGAATGAAAGTTTGCTGTCTCTCATATCAAAGGTTTGGGAAGCAAGCCAGGAAAGATTGGCGCCTGGATAAAAAAAGTTATTATTATTAATTGGCAGCGTGCTAGACCAATCGTTTCGTGCATTGACCGTTAAATACAACTGATCCTTATAACCCACTGTTGCCTGTGCATAAATGCCAATGAGTCTTTTTTCAAACAAACTATTTGCTGCGGTTGGCGGACTATTTGAATTGGACAAATTATAAAATAAAGGAATAGTGAGTCCCTGAATGGCAGCTGTCTGGTTTGTTATTTTTGACTGGTAATAGTTAGCTCCAACCAGCACATCCAGGTTAAAATCGGAATTTAAATCCTTAACATATTTTACTATGAAATCCGCATCTATCAATCCATTATAGTCGGCCTGTTGCTGGTAAGAACCGATGTCAGGGGCTCTTGCTGATCCGTCTACATTATTGCCGGAGTTCCAGCTGCCCGGAGATGGTGCGTTCACTGCATTCCAGATAGCAGTACTTGTGTTAGCAAAATCTCCCCCAATCCTAAACTCAGCAGATAATGCCTGATCGAATTTATAGGTGAGGTCTATTTTACCGAATATCCGGTCTGAGCCAGATTCACTTCCGTTTTGTGTCAGGTCATAATATGGATTTTCTGCAAATGGTGTGAAATAATTATCTACGTTGAAAAATTTATTGTTATAAAGACTAAAATCCTTTATACGCATGTCCACCGGAATCTGAAGAATATTATTAAATAAATCATTACCCAGTCCGGCTAAAGAAAATTTCGCAGGTGTAGTCAGATGCCTGTTTAAATAATTTAAGGAAACACCCAGCGAGAGATTATTAAATGTGGTGTTTAAACGGAGGCTAAAATTATTTCTCTGCAGTTTATCAAAATCTCCCGGCAGGATGCCGTTGCTGGAAACATTACCATAGGAGAAATAAAAATTTGTTTTTTCATTACCGCCGGAAAGAGCAATTGTATTATTTGCTTCAATTCCCGTTTCATAAAAGTCCCGGATGCTGTTTTTCTGAAAAGCAAATGGTTTTACCAGCTGTGAATTATCCACGATAGCGCCCCATGCAGTCATTTTTCCATTCAGGGCTGGTCCCCAGCTTCCATTCTGACCCAGATCGGATACACCAGCCCAGCCTTGTCCAAATTCATTTTGTTCATCCGGCAGTTTTCCTACTACAGATGCATTAAAAGAACTCGCGAGACTAACTGTTAGTTTTCCTGCTTTACCTTTTTTCGTTGTGATCAGGATGGCACCGTTTTTGGCTACTGAACCGTATAACGAAGAAGCTGAAGTTCCCTTCAGTATGGTAATGGATTCAATATCATTTGGATTTATATCTGTCATACCATTTCCATAATCAGTCAGTGCGGGCCCGTTTCCTCCGGCACCTCCAATATTAATAGTGGCATCACTCAGCGGGATTCCATCAATAACATAGAGGGGCTGATTGTTGCCCCCTCCAATAACACCGAATCCCCGAAGCACCACTTTGGTGGATCCACCGGGTGTGCCACTGACGTTAGAAATATCAGCACCTGCTACTTTCCCCGATAATCCATCCATCATACTTACAGGTGAAACTTTATTGATCGCATCCGAATTAAATGTTGCGGTAGAGTATCCGACTTTTGCCTTGCTCTTGCTTTGTCCCAATGCAACTACGACTACTTCATTTAATGAAGTGTTACCCGGTTGCATAACAAATTCATTGGCTGCCAACTGACCAAGCTGAAATTCTTTTGACGCATAGGAAGTTGCGGATACAACCAGGATCTGTCCTGTATTGGCTCTGATTCTGAAACTGCCATCCGCATCTGCTACGACTGAAATTTTCGTTCCTTTCACCGTAATGGTAGCAAATGAAACGGGTTCTCCTCTGGAATTGGTAACCTTACCAGATGCCATTTCATTTTGTGCATAAACAGAAAATGAAACGAAAGTCAATAACAGGAATAGTAAATTTCTCATAAGCAGTCTTTTACTTTTTAGCTTTAGAAATGGGACTGACCCCAAGTGTTAAGACAGCCATAGCATAAAGATTGCTGTACTACTATTTAGTCCATATTCTTCATGCATTAAAAAATCCTGCTCAACAAGTATATTTCACCTCTGAACAATATTTTTTCATGCAGAATATTTTTTCATGTACAGCAATACAAAGCTGCTATTGTTAAAATTTCAGGAAATCAAGAAAAAAAATGTTGGAAATATGATCACTGAAATCCCGCTTGAGGGGGGAGGAATAGATGACAGATGACGGTTGACGGTTGACGGATGACGGTTGACGGATGACGGATGACGGATGACCGTTTAGAAATAACTGAGATTAAATTCCGCGGATCCGGTGAATGAATGCTTTTACAGCATTCCAATTCCAGTTGGCAAATCTGCCGCGTTGAACAACCAGGCGGTTTGAAGCCGGATCATTTAAATAGTAATGAAAAACAAAGCCCGCATTTGGATATTGCCATCCCATTATTTGACCAAAGCGGAGATCATTGAACACAATTCCGTGCTCAGATCGTTCCGCAATATAATATCCCCTGGAAAACCGTTTGAGCTTCTGAAAATCTTTTTGTGCGGCCCATGGCTTCAACAAAGAATCGTTCCGGGGGAAATATCTGAATTCAATGTCTTCATTTTTATCAAATACAGAACGGTAACCGATGTGGTAACCAGAATCTGTTTCAGCTACCACATACCATAGCCAGTTATTAAATGGAGTGGGCGTTGTGAAATACCGGTTATAATGTACGCCCTGATGAATAAGCGTGTAGCTGCTTTTATTATCGATCCTGAATTTATTCGATAAGCAATACATTAAATAGAGTGAACATAGCATCAAACCGAATATTGCAATACGTTTTCTGTTACTGCTGCTGCGATGGAGGATAAGTAAACAAACTGCTGCAATGCCCGGCCAGACGGAGAAAAAAGGATCTGCAACAAAAATTACATTAAAAGACAATCTGTAGTGACTGAAAGGTTCAAACCAGCCGATACCATATGCATTGAAAGAATCCAGGAAAATATGGACAAAAATTTCTGTCCATAGAAAAATGAGCCAGGTGTTCAATGAAATCTTTTCTATCGTATGCCGCCTTCTGAAAAAAAAGGTCAGTAAAATAACCGCCAGGAAAGAAAATAAAAAGGAATGTGTGAATCCACGGTGCGCCATTAAATCATTTGCCGTATTCATCCAGAAAGAAGCAATGAAATCTATATCCGGTAAACAGGCTGCTATGGCTCCATACAGCATAGCTTTTTTACCGATCTTTTTCCCCAGGAACAAATCGCCTATGCAGGCCCCAATGGCAATATGCGTTAAACTGTCCACTTACGAGTTATGGGTTATGAGTTATAGGGTATGAGTTATAGACTTGATTTTAAATTAAAACTAACTCATAATTCATAACACATAACCCATAATTCATACCTCATATTTAAATTGCAAGATGGAATTAGGAATAAGCAGTTTTGCAGAATTAACACCAGACATGGTAACCGGGAAAACCATTAGCGGACATCAACGGATGAAGGATCTGATGGAAGAAATTGAACTGACCGACCTGGTCGGTCTTGACGTATATGCGCTGGGAGAACATCACCGTCCGGATTTTCTTGTTTCTTCTCCTGCTGTTGTATTAGCAGCTGCTGCTGTTAAGACAAAACACATAAAACTGTCAAGTGCCGTTACCGTGCTCAGCTCGGACGATCCGGTCAGGGTATTTCAGGATTTTGCCACGGTGGACCTACTTTCAGATGGACGCGCCGAAATTATGGCGGGAAGGGGTTCATTTATCGAATCGTTTCCTTTGTTCGGTTACGATCTGGAAGATTATGATGATCTGTTTTCTGAAAAACTTGATTTACTTCTGAAAATAAATCAGTCAGAAAAGGTTACCTGGGAAGGAAAACACCGGGCCCCTATTCAAAATCTGGGCGTTTATCCAAGGCCTATTCAGAAAAAATTACCAGTATGGATTGCAGTTGGCGGTACACCGGAATCTGTTGTCCGTGCAGCCAGCCTGGGACTTCCACTGGCCCTGGCTATTATCGGAGGTAATCCGGCTCATTTTAAGCCTCTTGTGGATTTATACCGTAAAACAGCTCTAAAGGCGTCCCATGGCCATCTTCCACTGGCCGTTCATTCCCATGGTTATATTGCTGATGATTCCCAGCAGGCTTCTGATGAATTTTTTCCTTCCTATGCAAATGCCATGTCAATTATTGGCAAAGAACGTGACTGGCCGCCGACAACAAGGGCTCAATTTGAAGCAGGCAGATCAAAACAGGGTGCCCTTTTTGTGGGTTCACCACAACAAATAATAGATAAAATTCTTTATGAAAAAGAGTTATTCGGTCTGGACCGCTTCCTGTTGCATATGAGTGTAGGAACGATGCCTCATGCGCAGATCATGCACTCAATCGAACTTTATGGTACTGTTGTGGCGCCAGCGGTTAGGAAAGCGGAAACTTCGGTTTAATTGTTAATTGTCAATTGTTAATTGTTAACGATATTAAATTCGATTTTAATATTGCTATGGACTTCATTTACAATTAACAATTGACAATTAACAATTATAAAAAAACCCCTCCGCGCTCTGAAGGGGTTCTTAGAAAAAAAAGTACGGATCAATAAGGACGGATTATAGTAAATGTCTTTCCATTCACACCTGTCCAAACTAACTTATAATAATAGGTGCCTGATCCCGGACAGCCAGTAGGATTACCATCTGCATCCAGTCCATAAGTTATTACGGAAGTTCCCTTGTCAGTAATCACGGTATTCTGACCACTTACAAGTCTGAAATCACAATCCTGACGAATTACTTTGGGTTCACTAATTAAACTTTTGAAGGATTCTCCCATGCGGTTTATTCCCCATTCGGCTATATCATTATTTGTACCGTCTGAATATGTTCCGGTTGTTGTAATAACAATACCGTTGTCATAAGTAAATACCCTTTGTTTTGAAACATTCCATGCTCTTGTCGTGCCATTGTCAAAATCAATTGACATCGTTCCGGTGATTGTATGTGTAATAGTCAGAAGTGTAGCAAGGTCTTTTAAAAGTCCACCGCTTACATTCGTATAAGTCTTATTACCATTGATTACGATACTTTTACCGTCCCGTAAACGTGTAATTTTCAATTCATCAATAACAATGTTGGCGGTAGCCCCTGCATCTTTCCAATGTTGTCCTAGTGGCAGCGTTATAATCACTTTTCCGGAACGTGTTCTGTTACCCCAACAATTCGTGCCATCATATACTATTGTAATGACGCGCTGGTTGTTTGAAGTGTCATACGTAACGGTCGCATCACAAATTAACTGATGAACATTTACAAGTGAAGAAGTACCCATAACGGCATCCGTGCTGTTTACTTCCGTATTTCCACTTATAGAAGACGTACTGCTGTTTGATCCTGAAAAAACAGCCTGACCATTCAATGCAGTATTCGCATCATTGCTGATGATATCCGACTCATTGGAAACCTGTTGCTCATCATCTGCGGTCGTGCTGAGATTTGTTGTCGAAGTATCCTGTGAAGCGGAATTGCTTTTCTGACAGGAGTAAATGCTTATACAGGATAGCAGGCAAATTGCGAGTGCCATCCGGTGAATGAGTTTTGCTTTCATAATGACGATTATTTTTTTACTGAGATGAGAATTTGTCACCCAGGTTTAACGTATCCTTAAATTTAATTTGTTAACAAACCGTTATGAGGAATGCTTTGTTGTGCGGGAATTGGATAATCAATTGATTTCTAGCGGGGATCCCGGTTATTTAAACAGGGCTGCTTTTAGTTGAGAGCAGCATGGAGATTTTACTGTGGAGGTCCTCCGGACGAAAAGGTTTGGGAACGAATTCCATAAATCCTTTTGACAACAGGTCGGCGCGGATATTATCGTAAACGGCGGCGGTAAACGCTATGGCCGGAACATTAGCATTTATTTTTTTAATTTCTCCGAGAGCGGTAATACCATCCATCTCGGGCATTTCCAGATCTATCAGAACCAGGTCAAATGTATGTTGAGAAAACAATTCCACAGCCTGTTTTCCATTATACGCTTCCTTTACTTCGATACCCCATTTCTGGAGAAAACGCCTGGCTATAGACATATTAATTGCATTGTCTTCAGCCACCAATACTTTCACACCCGGGAAAAGAGATAAATGTTTTACACGCTCTTCATTAATATAGCGCTTCCTGTTTTCATTTATAGCCAGCTTCAGTGTAAAATGAAATGTAGATCCCCTGCCTTCTTCACTCTCCAGTTGTAATTCACCATGAAACAGATTGACCAGTTTCTTAGTGATTGCCAGTCCAAGTCCTGTTCCGCCATATTTACGTGTGGTATCCACATCAGCCTGCGTAAAACTTTCAAAAATTTCCAGTTGCTTATTGGAAGGAATACCAATACCGGTATCTTTTACCATGAATTGAATGGTCGCCTTCTGACTGGTTGAAAATATCTTTTTCGCTACAACAGTAATTTCACCGTAATGGGTGAATTTAATAGCATTGGAAAGCAGGTTGCTGAATACCTGGTTCAGCCTGGTTTCGTCTGTCATCACTTCAATATCCAAACTGTCAAATTCCATTTTGAAACCAAGATTCTTTGCATGTGCCTGGGCGGAAAACTGCAGATTGATTTTCTCAAGAAATTTTTTCAGATCCACCGGATGTTCACCCAATTGCAGTTTCCCTACTTCAATTTTTCCAAAGTCAAGAATCTCATTAATGAGCATCATCATATGCTCAGAAGAATATTTTAGAATATCAAGATGAGATTTCTGTTCGGCCAGATATTCTTCCTGTAATAATAAATTTGAAGTACCAATAATCCCATTAAGTGGTGTACGCAACTCATGACTCATATTGGAAAGAAAGCGTGATTTTGCCTGGGAAGCCACTTCCGCTTTTTGCTTTGCTTTCATCAGTTCAAACTGTGCGGTCTTGATCTCAGAAATATCCAGTATGCTGATCTTCAAAAATCTTTTTCCCAGATCAAGGAAGGGTACAATATTTACGAACGCAAAAAAAGTTCTTTCTACTGATGTCAATGCCAGTTCGCCCTGCCAGTCTTTTGTCTGCTCGGTTGACAGGTTCAATTCAATTGTTTTGAATAATTTAATATGTTCACTGGTGAACCAGTCCTCGATGGCCGTACCTTCTATTTCTTTTTTATTTTTTATATGAAGCAGTTCACAGGCCCTGTTGTTACAACCGATGATCTTTCGGGATTCTGCATCCATGATCAGGACACCATCAAGGGATGTATTATAAATCGTATCAACAAAATGTTTTTCTTTCAGTATTGCTTCTTCATGGTCTCTGTTCACACGGAAAATAAAATAAGAGAAAAAAGTGGTGAGGGTAAGAGAGATGGCCAGGTTTGAACTATACAAGCGCGCAAACATTCCTGCTATTCGGACCTGGTAATAATTTTCAAAAGGACTAAGGTTTAAACAAATCAGTACGGAGATAATAGTAATGAGGTACACAAACTTCAGCTCAGTAAAATTTCTTTTTACATCGATCACAAGAGTCATTACGAGGAAATAAGGGAAATAAAGAAGGTATTCTCCCGCACGCAATCCTTCCATATAATTCATCACAATCAGGTAAAGATTGAGATTGACGATGGCTATGATACGGGCCAGTTCAAATCTTTTCTTGGAATTCAGGTGAAAGGCCAGGATAAATATATAACCTGTTGAGAGGTTTACCAGGGCACTTATATAGAGGCTTAATGTAAAATAACTGACTACCGAAAGAAGGGTACCACAAAGGGTTAGAAAAATAAACTGATTAAACCTGACAATCTTCTTACGCTGGGAAACGGTATTACCTGGATCCAGTCCGGAATATACAATATCCTGATAGACAGACCACAATATGGGCGAGAGGCGGGATTTCAGGGAGGGTATCAGATGAAATAATTTGAATATTAAAACGCGGGGAGTATAATAATTATTATTTAAAGCGTTAATATAAATGAATCCATAACATGAATAACCTGAAATCAGATAACGCATTCGTTTTCAATGCCGAAATAGATGCAAATTACCTGAATAGCCTCTACGGCGATGACTATAACTACCTGCAGGAAGTATTCAATACTGTCCTGAACGAATACGTGTCATTAACTGATAATATTGAATTCAATTATTCTTCAGGCAACCTCGCCGCCCTGAAAGCATCTGTACATAAAATCAAACCGGTATTTGGATTCGTTGGACTCACTGCAGTTCAACAGCAATGCCAGCAGTTTGAGCAAATCTGCGGTACAGTCAGTTCACCCGATCAACTCTCAGGTGAATTCGAAGCCCTAAAAAATAAAATATTCCAGAGTAAACTGCTTATAGAAGAAGAAAAGAAAAAATTGGAACTGTTTAATAGCAATTGTTCATGAGTCTCAGCTGTATTATTGTAGAAGATTTGCAGGTAGCCGCGAATTACCTGAAGAACTGCTGTGAAAAAAGCGGACAGGTTGAAGTCAGGGGTCATTTTAGTAATGTCACTGATGCGCTTTCATTTCTAAACAGCAATACGGTGGATCTTATATTTCTGGACGTAGAAATGCCTGGCGCCAATGGTTTTGAGTTGCTTGACCAGATAGCATTTTCTCCGAAAGTAATTTTAACTACTGCCAAATCGGAATATGCTTACAATGCGTTTCAGTACAATGTTTCTGATTACTTGATGAAACCTTTTACTTACCAGCGTTTCATGGAAGCATTACAGAAAATACAGCCTTCGAAAGAAACCATTTCTACCAACAGTGCTTCGGACCATATTTATATCAAAACCGATGGCAAACTGATAAGACTGAATAACGACGCTATTTTATATATTGAAAGCATGGGAGATTATGTAAAATTTGTTACCATGGACGGTAAGAAATACATAACCCACAATACCATTAAGAATCTTGAAGAAAAAGTAAGTAAGCAGCACTTCCTCAAAGTGCATCGTTCCTATATCGTCAACCTCCATAAAATCGACGATATGCGGGAGAATCTTTTATTTATTAAGGGCAATGAAATTCCCGTCAGCAAGGCCAATAAGGCCGATGTGTTTCGCAGATTAAATATTGTGTAAGCTTAAAAAGCTTAAAGCCCAAAGCTTAAGGCTTAAGGCTTTTCGTTGGTCGTATATCGATACTCGATAATTGATTCACGATCACCGATCCTTCATAACCCATTCGTTATTATTTCTGTTTGCATCCGGTAATTCTTTATCCGGATCCAGTATTACTTTTTCAATTTTTCCTGTGGAAGCATATTTTAGGATCCATATTCCGCCTCTTTGCCAAATTTCAACGGGCAGATGGATATAACTTGCTTCTCCATTAGTCGGAACAATTTTTAAAATTACAGGCATAATCATTTTACCTCTGTTCTGGATTGTAATTAATATTCCTTTTGATGGATCATTATCCACATATTTTACATCCGATAATGCCTGATCCAAAGTCCACGTGGTAAAAAACCATTCCTTCCAGAACCAGTTCAAATCATCTCCGGCAGCGCTGTTCATGCATCGAAAGAAGTCATAAGGAGTGGGATGTTTAAACGCCCAGGTTTCTGTATATTTCCTGAACGCATAATCAAACCGGTCTTTACCTATAATCACATTTCGAAGTATTATCAAACCAAAAGCTGTTTTTCCATAATATTCACCAATTTCATTTAAGCCCATTGCTTCGGGTACCATCATTAACGGATCTTTATATCTCTGAAAAGCACCCGGCTCAAGAAAACTAAAGATTCTTCGGCTTAACATCGGATCCTTTGCAAATTCCCCATTATTAAAAGATTGAGTAGCCAGATAATTAATAAAAGTATTAAGACCCTCGTCCTGCCACATATATTTTCTTTCATTGGAGCCCACAACCATAGGAAACCAATTGTGACCTATCTCATGTGTAATAAGATTCCACAAAAAACCACTATGCGCATTGTATGCGTTAAAAATTATTCCTGGATATTCCATTCCGGTTACAGTGCCTCCGATATTGACAGCAGAATTCCAGGGATATTCAAAATAGTTTTTTGAATATATTTCAATACTTCCTTTTAGAAATTCCGTCCCGCGTGAATATGCACTATCCCCTATACTTTCCGTTGGGTAGGCAGACATCGCAATAGCTTTACGACCAGAGGGCAGGTTAATCCTGGCTGCATCCCAGATAAGTGCTTTTGAAGCTACCCAGGCAACATCACGGCTGTTCTTCATGATAAAATGCCAGGTAAGATTTTCTTTGGCAGGAGGCCTCATAGCGGATTTTCCAATTTCATCCTTACCGATTATAGAAACGGTTTTATCGGATTTCGCTGCTAATGAAAGTCTTTTTATTTCCTCTGAAGTTAAAACCTCCGCTGCATTTTGCAGATCACCGGAACCGTATACTATCATTTCCGAAGGTGCCGTAATGTAATAATCAAAATTGCCATATTCACAATAGAACTCACCCAGTCCCATATAAGGTAAAGTGTTCCATCCTTCCACATCATCATACACACACATGCGCGGATACCATTGCGCAATTTCATAGATCTCTCCCATTTTCGTGTACATTCTTCCCATGCGGTCAGCACCATGAACGGGAATCGCAAAATTGTAATTTATCCTAATGGAAATTTTATCTCCTTTGGGTAAAAGAGAATTATTCAGACGAATCTGCATCCTGGTATCAGAAATGATTGGCTGCACTCTATATGTATTACCTGCATATGTTATAGATACATTACCCAGATGATATCCTCCCAGATTGAATTTTCTCACATCAAATCTGTCACCTGAAACCGGGGTTGCTGCCGCGCCTCTTGATGTAGGATCAAAAAGGTTCTGGTCTAACTGAAGCCATAAATAATCCAGTTTATCCGGACTGTTATTAATATAAGTAATAATTACGTCACCTGAAATACTTGAATCCTTTTCACTCAAAGTAGCATGTATCAGATAGCTGGCGTTGTTTTGCCAATACATCGGGCCCGGTAAACCACTAGCTGAACGATAAGCATTTCCCATTTCAGCATTAAACTTTTGTAAAAAAAAATCTTGCGGATTGTACATTAAACTATCTGCACGTTCATTTTGTGCATTCAAAATCATAGTGTGTATCAAAAGAAGAGGCAGAATAGATCCTTTTTTCATTTCGTCATTTTATTAGTAGTGAATAGACCAGACGGTAGATAAATATTATAAATAAGGTATCTAAGTTCCGGGAAAGTTTTTGAATTGAATGCTGTCTGTAAATTCTGTCCAGGCTTCAATAAATCCCTCATTCCTAAGGGTTTACCCTTAGTTTTTACCCCCTAGAAACCCGTCTATCGTGCTTTTTAACCCAAAAATCGAAGGATTTACCATGCCGGTCGAATAAGTTAAATAAAGCGTGCAAGGCTTTGCATCTTTGTATTGTTGAAGCGCGCGAATGATCTGATCCAATGAAAGCCAACTTAATCCGAACTGAGAAAAACCGAACTGAATCCTAAGAAAACCGACTTAATCCTAACCGAGAAAAACCGAACTGAATCCTAAGAAAACCAACTAAATGATCAGACCATTGAAAGATTTTTAAACCTATGAAAACGAATCCAATTCCTTAGAAAAAAAGCTGACGACCCCTAAACCCTTCTTTATCCTTTTGAAAACCAAACGAGATCCAATGTCGAAAAACTCTGAAATCTGTACCTTTTCTTGACGGAAAACTAAATTTTGATGACTCTTAAACAGATTTAGACAGCCACCTTATGGTGGCTGTTTTTTATTTATTCACCTCCACGATGCAAGCAACGATCCGGTTACTGTTCCCATCGCTTTTAAAATGAATATTCCCTTTTGAAGAAAGATCGGCCTGAATAAATTGTGCAGAAGATCCAAGAGCCGAACGGAGTCTTGCACCATAATCTGCTGTTTTATTCCGGCTGATTTTTTCATTTAATAAACTCCAGTTCAAACTGTCTTTACTTACAACTACGGCCATAATATCTTTTGTGCCTATACTGTCTGGCTCCATGCTTTTATCTTTCGGAAATAAACGATAACCAGCTATTCCACAGAAAGGAGAATATTTTGTTTTTGCAGGATCATCTGATCGCGGATATGGAAACAACGTATAACTGCTTCCATCTGTTTCTTTTCCGAATACATAAATATAACATTCGGATTCATTGCGTATTTCCATTTTGAAACGTGTTCCGGCTTTTAAAGGATCCGTTGTTTCAAATACATTTTCCGAAGTTTTTTTTAATGGAATATAATTCCCGGCGACTGTTTTCTTCCCGTTAAAACTTACCTGTACCAAACCGACTTCGCATTCAAATGGTTTATTCGCTGCAGCACCGACTGCGGGCATTGCTTCAAGTCCATATGCTTCTCTTACAAAGTATTTGAAAACTTTGTAATTGACCCAGGCAAAACCATTGTTACCCCATTGAGGACCCCAGCTGTTCATAATCAGAAAAGCTCCTCCGTATTTCGCGTCATCATATCCGACAACACATTGCGCATGACCTCCGAATCCCATCATACTTTTATCATCTTCACTGGGGATCCAGACGTCTTTACCCATCATGGGTTGCATATAACTGCCACCCACCATCATTCCAACCACAACGGGTGCTCCCTGAGAAAGATTTTCTTTTATGGCACGCAAATCGATCTGGTCAGTCCGTTCCCCGATTGTGAGTCGGTTTGAACCGCGCATGCGGAATTGTCTTGCCTCATTCAATAATTGTTCATCAGGCTGGCGTTTACAATCCTGATCGTTGTACGGAAATGCATCGTAAGGAACAGAACCCCTCTGGCTCATGAATTCCATGGCCCGGTTAATATAGGAACCATCGCATCCGTCCAGTCCGATCTGGTTGTATAAAAAAGCAGGGCTAAATTTTAATGCATTCGGATCCGCACCTGTCCGGGCAGATTCTAAAATTGTCCGGGCTCCGTAAGCGCTGCTCCAGGCCACGCAACTGCCCTGTTTTCCCTGCTCCTGATTGTCGGTCTTGCAGTTGCGGGATATTTTTTATTGGGACGTGGGGGAGGATGCAATATTGCTTCCGTATCACAACAGGCTCAGCAACTGTCATTG
>Ga0206982_1134_pt1 | contig 23355 bp, 28 predicted proteins | sample Alteio_BWMinCont_18_FD_153493 | JGI IMG/M metagenome (GOLD analysis project Ga0206982, IMG submission 153493) | Enriched cells from forest soil in Barre Woods Harvard Forest LTER site, Petersham, Massachusetts, United States -... | ecosystem: Environmental > Terrestrial > Soil > Temperate forest >... | reverse complement strand
ACGCGCTCCTGAACGTATATTGATGATACCTATAACCAGCGACCGCGGACTTTGTGGCGCTTATAATGCCAACATTATAAAACTTACCCGCCAGGTAATTAAAGATAAATTTGCTGCACAGGAAGCTAAAGGCAATGTTACCATTATGCCAATAGGCAAGAAAGGTTACGAAGCCTTTTTGCGTGCAGGTGTGAACATGATAGACACCTACTGGCAAATATTTGCAGACCTGCGCTTTGAAAATGTGAAGCACGCTGCGGTGTATGCCCAGGAATCTTTCCTGAGAGGGGAGTATGATAGGGTTGAGATCGTTTATAGCCAGTTTAGGAATGCTGCTACACAGGTGTTTATCAGTGAGCCATACCTGCCTATACCTAAAGTGGTGAACGAGGAAGGAACTAAGAAAACCAATGCCGATTTTATATACGAACCGGATATGGAAACATTGCTGCAGGAACTGATGCCTAAGATACTGAACACACAGGTGTACAAGGCTGTACTGGATGCTAATGCATCTGAGCATGGTGCACGTATGACCGCTATGGATAAGGCCAGTGAGAATGCCAACGAAATGCTGCGCAGCCTGAAGATCAGCTACAACCGCGCCCGCCAGGCAGCCATTACCACAGAACTTACAGAAATTGTGAGTGGTGCGGCAGCTTTGCAAGGCTAATGTCATTATTGTTATTAAACATTATATTTATAAGCCGCAGCAACCTACAAAAGTGCTGCGGTTTTCTTATATTTAAGCAAATTTGCAGTATGAAGACGCGTGTATTTTTATTAGGTATCCTTTTAGTGCTCGCCAATAGTAGCTATGCACAAAATGCAAGGGTGAAACGCTATACCACGCCGCTTGCAGGCCAGGCAGTGCTTAGAGACGTGGATGATAAATACAACGCCCGGATACTCAACAGCGAAATGCCCGACCCTGATAAAAATGAACAGACGGGTGAGTTAGATTCTGTAAAAAAGCTGATACAAAAGGCCTTCCCGCGGAAGGCATCGAACGTGGGATATAATAAGACCACTACGGCCGCAGCACCTATAGTAGCTATAGGTTTTATTGCTGATAGCCTGGGTGGCATACCGTCTGACAACTACATGGCTATTAATAACAACAACCAGGCAGTATCTGTTATCAATGAAAATATATCTGTACATGATGCTACTACAGGGCAAATGACGACCCGTAAATCTTTGTACAATTTTTCGCTATCCGTGGGATTGAATACGAGTATTACTAACCCGAATAACTACCGCTACGACCCTAAGGTGATCTATGACCCTGAGGCGGATAAGTTCATCTGCATTATGCTGAACGGGGTGAACCAATACAACTACATAGTTGTAGGTTTCTCAAAAACAAATGACCCTACCGGCGCATGGAGCTTTTATAAATTTTACGGCAACTTTGCCAATGATACTACAGCCTTTGACTACCCGGCTATAGCTATAACGCACGATGAATTTTTCTTTACTGGCAACCAGATAATGGATGGTATAAGCTGGCAGATAGGCTTTAAAGAGAGTGTGATATACCAGATACGCAAGCAGGATGGTTACAATGGCGATTCCACACTTAACTACCAGCTATGGGACAGTATAAAAAGCGATGGCCTGTACATACGCAACCTTTACCCGGTGAAGGGCGGTGGCAGCATTAAAGGGCCAAGCCAGTACCTGCTGGGCAAGAAAATACTGCAAGTGCAGAACGATAGTTTCTTTTTGGTGAAGATACCCGACACAATAGGCAGTGCTAATAACAACCTGGTGGTGACGCCATTGGTAAGCAACCTTGCTTACGGGGTGCCACCCGATGGTCGCCAGCCAGATACCAGTGTAGTGCTGATGACCAATGATGACCGCATACTGGGTGCATATACAGAAGGCAGCGAGATACAATTTGTACATGCTTGTGTGAACCCGGCCAATGGTGGGTCTGCAGTGTATCACGGCATCATCAGCAATTATGCTACTGCGCCTACAGTGCAGGGGCACTTGTTTAGCATAGATACGCTTGACTTTGGATATCCTAACATATCTTTTGCGGGTAATAAATACACCATGGGGCAGCCGGGAAGCAATCCGTCTATTATCTCTTTCAACTTTACGGGGCCCAATACCTTTCCGGGAATGGGTACTATATATTTTGATGGCAGCAACTACTCTAACATGGTGGTAGTGAAAACCGGTGATAAGAGCATTAAGCAACTGGCAGGTAAGGAGCAGCGTTGGGGCGACTACAGTGGCAGCCAACCCCAGTGGAATGAGCTGGAAAGCGTATGGATAGAAGGCATATTTGGCCATCACGATGGTAATTATGGTAACTACATGGCGCGTATATTATCGCCTAACTATACGGCAGTGCCGCAGGTAAGCGCAGCTAAGCAGACTTCTGTATTATACCCGAATCCTTCGTGGCATTTTATACAGTTGAAGTTTGATATAGAGCATGAACAACTGGTAAACTTTGTAATATACAATACCCAGGGCCGTGTAGTAGATAAGCTGATGAGCCACTACTGCGATGACGGTGTGAATGTGGTACAGTTTAACATTGCACCCCTGCCAACAGGTACCTACTTTTTAAAGGCTGTAGATGCGAGCGGTAAAGTGCTATCAACCCACAGTTTCATACGGCAGTAAACTAATTTATATAATTTCTTAAAACCGCTGTACCATAGGTGCAGCGGTTTTTTTGTGATAGCTAATGATGGGGCTTATATGCTGTTGAATAGTGTCTCAGTTTGAATTTACTTTAAATACAGCATACATAATTATCAATAAACTCGCTATTCCTATTACAATCCATATTACATGTGGATTGTTTTTAAGCCAATTCACCCTGCTTGCCGTTGCTTTTATAGCATAATATATACCAATAATTAATAAAATTCCCAGCCAAAAAAATAGATCATCCGTGGGATTGTGCCCGAAACGAGAATAATGCAATAGAATGTATAGCATTAAATAAAGATAAAAAAGGCCGCGAATTGCAGGCCTTTTATTTCCCTTTAACGTCTGATTATACATAATTCTTTATAACACTCCCATAGCTTCTGTAAACCCTTCTTTTTATACAGGCTGATAAATAAAAATCAAACTTTGTTTGTTTATAAGTAAAGTAAACTTTACTTTTGGTCTATCAAACTATTCCTAACAAACAAATAAGAACCAAAATGAAAAGTCTTTCTATTTTTCCAATGTCGTCTTACAAAAACAAAGTGTATGGCTTGGTGATTACCCTGGTTGCATTGGTCGCGTTACTGGCGATAAGTCACGGCCCCCTGCCTTTTATACAGGCGAGTGCTGATGAGCAGTTTAACCTGTTTTTTGCAGTGGTTACGTTTGGGCTGTATATGATAGCATGGAGTAAAGAGAAAAATGATGATGAACGGGTGCAGAAGATACGGGCCAAAGCTATGCAGGTGGGCCTGGGGGTGATGATAACTAGCATATTGGCATTTATATTTTGTATAGACGTACTGGCGATAAAGAAACATGAAGTGACAACGCTGGGCGGTACAGAACTGGCCCTGATGCTGGATTTTGGACTGGGCACTTACCTTACCGTGTTTTATATTGGTCTGTTCTTCGACCCTGCCTGGGTATACAATGATGATACGGTAATGGTGAACATTAAAAAGAATAAGCAGTTCTTTGTGGTTTACTTTTTGGCAGTAGTGGTGCTTTTTGTGCTCATCTTCTTATTACACAAAAAATGAAAAATACAATAAGGGTAGAACGGGCAAAGCTGGACATTACCCAGAGTGATCTGGCGGAGCAAATAAATGTATCGAAACAGACTATATTATCTATAGAGAAAGGGAAATTCACGCCGTCTACCATACTTGCACTTAAAATAGCGCGCTACTTTAAAGTGCAGGTGGAGGATATATTTGAGCTGGAGCCGGAGGACTAAAAATTGATACTATTGGATTAGCCGGGTTTTGAATTTATGCTTAATTTGTTGACACCTACCTGTAACAAGCAGGTAATGGCTAACAACATATAGTATGTATCCTTTTCAGATAACAACTGCAGAACAATACCACGAAGCTTATCATAAAAGTGTATCAGCGCCCGAGGATTTCTGGGCGGAGGTTGCAGGTAGTTTTCAATGGCGGAAGCCGTGGGATAAAACGCTGGAGTGGAACTTTGAAGAACCCAACATAAAATGGTTTGCCGGTGGCAAGCTGAACATAACAGAAAACTGCCTGGACCGGCACCTGCCCGAACGCGCTAATATGCCGGCCATAATATGGGAACCTAATGACCCCGCTGATCCTACCCGCACTATTACCTACCACGACCTGCACCAGCAGGTGATGCAGTTTGCGCATGTATTAAAAAATAATGGTGTGAAAAAAGGCGACCGTGTATGCATATACATGGGTATGGTGCCGGAACTGGTGATAGCCTTGCTGGCTTGTGCGCGCATAGGCGCAATACACTCAGTAATATTTGGTGGGTTTAGCGCTAAAAGTATTGTTGATCGCCTGCAGGATGCACAAGCTCATTTTGTGATCGCCTGCGATGGTGCATACCGTGGGAGCAAGGATATACCACTGAAAAGTGTGGTGGACGAAGCCCTGCAACAGTGTGCTTTTGTGGAAAAGGTGATAGTATATGCCCGCACCGGCACACCCGTGAACATGGTGGCAGGGCGTGATGTATGGTGGACAGATGAAATGGGAAAGGTGGCCGCAACGGGTAACATATACTTTGAAGCGGAGGAGATGGATGCGGAAGACCCGCTGTTTATATTATACACTTCGGGCTCTACAGGTAAGCCTAAGGGCGTGGTGCATACTTGTGGTGGGTACATGGTGTATGCTACATACACTTTTGTAAATGTATTTCAGTACGTACCCGGCGATGTACACTTTTGTACAGCTGATGTAGGATGGATAACCGGGCATAGTTATATTACCTATGGCCCGCTGTGTGCCGGGGCTACCAGTCTGATGTTTGAAGGGATACCTACCTGGCCAGATGCAGGCCGCTTCTGGGATATTGTGGACAAACACAAAGTAAATATACTCTACACTGCCCCTACGGCTATACGTAGCCTGATGGTGTACGGGCTGGATTATATAAATAACCATAAGCTGGATAGCCTGAAGGTATTAGGATCGGTAGGGGAGCCCATAAATGAAGAGGCATGGGAATGGCTGCACCATAATATTGGCAAGGGACGCTGCCCGATAGTAGATACCTGGTGGCAAACAGAGACAGGCGGCATCATGATATCGAACCTGGCTGGTGTGACGATGGGCAAGCCCAGCTATGCCACCCTGCCACTGCCTGGCATACAGCCTATGCTGGTGGATGATAAGGGAAATGAACTTACTGGTAATGATATTAGTGGTAACCTGTGCATTCGTTTCCCATGGCCGGGTATATTGCGTACTACTTATAACGATCACGAGCGGTGCCGCACTAACTATTTTGCTACCTACCCACATTTATATTTTACAGGCGATGGCTGCCACCGTGATGAGCATGGTAACTACCGCATAACCGGACGGGTGGATGATGTGCTGAATGTGAGCGGGCACCGCATAGGGACAGCAGAAGTAGAAAATGCCATAAATATGCAAGCCGATGTGATAGAAAGTGCGGTAGTAGGTTACCCGCATGATATAAAAGGGCAAGGTATCTATGCATTTGTGATATGCAGGGGTCATGGTGATGAAGATATACTGCGAAAGAAAATACTGCAATCTGTTACAGATGTTATTGGCCCTATAGCACGCCCGGATAAAATACAGTTTGTAACAGGGTTGCCTAAAACACGCAGCGGGAAAATAATGCGCAGGATACTGAGGAAGATAGCCGAAAAGGACTTTGCCAACCTCGGCGATACATCGACCTTGCTGGACCCAACTGTAGTAGAGGAAATAAAGAACAAAAGCTTGTGATAAGGTAATATACTTTAAAACCATACCTAGTGGTATGGTTTTTACCTGCTTCCTGGTAAACAGGGACGAAATGATTGTAAGTAAAATAAAAGAGTTTAATAAAGACAGGGTTCCTGAGATGGTAGCAATTAAATACAAACTGATGTCGGACAATACATTCCGGTTCTTCAGAGGTACCTGCCACTTGTTTTATGAGGATCTGGCTGCTGCACAAGCCCTTCCAAAGTCGCCCCAAACCTGGATATGCGGCGACCTGCACCTGGAAAACTACGGTAGCTTTACCGGCAATAATCGGTTGGTATATTTTGATTTGAACGATTTTGACGAGGCTGTTCTTGCACCAGCCAACTGGGAACTGGTTCGCATGGTAACCAGTATATTTATAGCCTTTGAATCGCTGAAGATAGAACAGAAGAAAGCAATAAATATGGCTAACCTCTTCCTGAAAAGTTATAGGAATGCCCTGCTGGCGGGAAAATCGAACTACATAGAGCCACGTATAGCGAAGGGTATAGTGTGCGATTTTTTGAAGCGTGCCAGTGAACGAAATGAAAACAGAGTGATTAAGAAACGGACAGTGAAGAAGAAAGATAAGCTACTGATCATGATGGATGACCCGCGACATTTTGAGATAGACAATTTCCTGAAAAGAGAATTGCAGCACCATATAACGGAATGGATCATGCAAAGTGCAGATGGGCCCTATAATTATGAAGTAGTAGATGCGGTGTTCAGGCTGGCTGGCACAGGCAGTGTAGGACTGAAAAGATATGTGTTTCTACTGCGTAGCCTTAAAGAAGATGAAGAATACCTGCTGATGGAAATGAAGCAGGCTGTCCCATCCTCGCTGACGCCTTACCTGGATGTGAAGCAGCCTGCCTGGGAAACTGATGCGGAACGTATAGTTGCCATACAGGAACGGATGCAAAATGTACCGCCGGCAATGCTGAGTCGTACGGTGTTTCACGACGAAGCTTATATCATACAGGAATTACAACATACTAAGGATAGTATAGATTTTAACCTGATAAAGGACCAGTACCGGGATATGTACCAGGTGATAGATGACATGGGTATGCTTACAGCATCGTCACAGCTAAGAAGCAGCGGCAGGCAAGGATCTGATATTGCAGATAAACTGATAGCTTTTGGCAAAAATGAAGACTGGCAGCAAGCAGTTATAGACTATGCTATAAAATATACCAGTAAGGTAAAAAAAGACTATAAGCAGTTTGTAAAGGAGTATAAAAAGAATAAGCTGACATGATGTATATATTTTGTCTATACCAGCTTATATGAATAGTTTTTGTGGATAATACCAATTGGTATATTTTTGTATGGCGAAAAAGAAATAAACGTGACCAAGGCAGAAAAGACAAGACAGTTTATTATAGAGAAAACGGCGCCCATCTTTAATACGAAAGGGTATGCCGGAACATCTTTAAGTGATATAACAGAGGCTACCGGGTTAACAAAAGGGAGCATTTATGGCAATTTTGCAAATAAGGATGAGGTGGCGCTTGCTGCTTTTGATTATAATTTGCAAACGGTGCAGGGCATCATCAGGAGCGAGATGAACAAGCAGGAAAGCGTAAAAGAAAAACTGCTGGTGTACGTGAATGTGTATAACGATTTTATGAAACACTCGTTTCCCATAGGCGGGTGCCCCATACTAAACACTGCAATAGAAGCAGATGATACCCATCCTGTACTGAAGAAGAAAGTTACCGATGCTATAGCAGCCTGGAAAAAGAACATAACAGGGCTTGTGAAGCAGGGAATAGAAAATAAGGAGTTTAGGAAAGATGTAGATCCTGAACAAGTGGCGCTTACTATTATAGCGCTTATAGAAGGAGGTATTATGATACGGAAAATTACTGGCAGCCAGGCGTATAAAAAATCTATAAACGAAGCTATTGAGACTATTGTGCAAGGTTTAGTCTGATTTTTTTATTTAATAATATACCGATTGGTATATTATTTTAAACCTGATGAAAAATGGAAAGAACACGAACGTTTACGTGGCAAGACCCACAACCCGGAGCTGCAAAAGCAATGCAGATGAGCGGACTTGAATACCTGAACGCCATGAGTGAGGGTACGATAGGCCTGCCACCACTATTGTACACTATGGATTTTACGGTAGAGCATGTGGAGCATGGACAAGCTATATTTTCCTTCAGGCCACAAGAGTTTCATTATAACCCTATAGGTACGGTGCATGGCGGTGTTATAACTGCTATACTTGACTCTGCAATGGGTTGCAGTCTGCACTCTACATTGCCTGCCGGTACCGGTTATACGACCCTTGAGCTGAAAGTAAACTTTTTGAAGGCTGTGACGATCAAAGCAGGGGAATTGAAAGCTACTGGTAAGATCATACATGCCGGTAGTCGCACTGCGCTAATTGAAGCACAGCTCATGGATGAAGCAGCTACTATTTATGCACATGCGGTAAGTACATGCATGATATTGAACCATAATAAATAATCTTTCGACCAATAATAAATACATACTAAAACAACAATAAAAATGAATACTACAAACAATACGATACTCATTATTGGCAGCAGTGCAGGCATTGGTCTGTCGATGGCTAAACAATTGAGCGCGCTGGGTAATTATGTGATCATGACGGGCCGAAATGAGGCTAATCTTTTGAAAGCTGCCGCGCCATTGCAAAATGTAACTGCAATAGTATGCGATGTGACCAGTGAAGCTGATGTTGACCAACTGATAGCACGCGTTGGAAAAGATTTTCCTAACCTGAATGTAATTATAAACAACGCAGGTCACGCAGTTGTGTACAACCTGGTATCGGGCGCTGATACTTACCAGAATGCCAAGGATGAAATGGAGACTAACTTCTTTTCTATAGCCAGGATCAACGATAAAATATTGCCACTATTATTGAAGCATAAGGAAGCCGCTATAGTAAATGTATCTTCAGTTGTGGCGCTGGTGCCGGGTAGCTTGCCTACATATAGCGCCAGCAAAGCCGCACTGCACTCTTACACTCTATCGCTACGCCATGCTCTGGCAGATACGAATGTTAAGGTATTTGAACTTATGCCACCTTTGGTGAATACTGAGTTTTCGGCACCAATAGGTGGGGCTAATGGTATTTCTCCTGATGAAGTTGCTGAACATCTTATCAAAGGTATGGCAGACGATACTTATGAGATACACTCGGGCAAGACTGCTTTTATATATGACCTGTTCCGTAAATCGCCGCAAGAAGCTTTTGCAGCTTTGAATGCTGGTCGTGCACCAATTAACTAACTGCAAGCGGTGGTATCTATATCACCGCTTATTTTTATTCTATAATATACCTATTGGTATATTATAGTCTGAATTAAGCTTACAAAATGAATGCGTTAAGATGAAAAGGATCATATTGCTGATCACTGTTATTGGGGCTGCCGTTATGGAGCTGATAGATATATCTATCGTAAACGTAGCGACATCGCACATGAGCGGTAACCTAGGTGCTACGCTGGAGGATACATCGTGGGTGATAACAGCCTATGCCATTGCCAATGTAATTGTGATACCCATCACCAGTTTCCTGGCAGTAAAGTTTGGTCGCCGGAATTATTATATCAGTTCTATAATATGGTTTACCACCTGCTCATTTCTGTGTGGTCAGGCCACTAATATATGGATGCTGGTGGCCTTTAGGTTTTTGCAGGGCATGGGTGGCGGGGCGTTGCTGTCAGTATCGCAGGCTATAGTTTTTGAGCAGTTTGCAAAGGAAAAACAAGGAATAGCGAGCGCATTGTTTGGCATTGGCGTATTTATTGGCCCTACAATAGGCCCAACACTTGGTGGGTTTATTACAGAGTATTATTCGTGGCCGTGGATATTTTTTATAAACGTACCTATAGGTATAACCGTAGCTGTACTAAGCTACCTGCTGGTGCCAGAACCCAAAATAAAACAAGTAGCCGGTGCTGTGGACTGGACGGGTATTTTTTTGCTGGCAGTAAGTATAGGCTCTTTACAAACGGTACTGGAAAGGGGCGAAGTAGATGACTGGTTTGATGCGCGATATATAGTGTGGCTAACAGTGACGGCAGTGGTGGGCCTCGGTCTTTTTATATGGTGGGAGCTAAGAGTGAAAGACCCCGTAGTGAACCTGCGGGTACTGAAAACTCGTAACCTGAGCATAGCTGCATTGCTCACCTTTATATCGGGTATCGGGCTGTTTACTTCTGTATTTATAACACCGGTTTTTGCGCAGAGGCTGTTGAACTTTACGCCATCGCAAACGGGTATGCTGCTGCTACCCGGCGCCATACTGGCTATTGGTGCACTGATGATAAGTGGCAAATTGCTGCAGCGTGGGGTATCGCCTATTGTGCTTATTACCGTAGGTATGGGTTTGTTTATGTTGTTTAGCTGGCAAATGTCGCGGCTGAACCTGGCAGCAGGCTATGCAGATATTTATGTCCCACTCATTTGGCGTGGAGTGGGACTAGCTTTGATCACAGTGCCACTTACAGCGCTGGCGGTGTCATCGTTGGAACCTAAGGACATACCGCAAGGCGCAGCGCTCAATAATATGATGCGGCAACTAGGGGGCTCCTTTGGCATATCGCTGGTGAACACTTACCTGGCTAACCGCCTGGCTACACACCGCAGCGATATATTGAGCCATGTGACTCCAGACAATCCGCTGGCAGTGCAGCGGCTGGCAACTTATACCCGATATTTTATGACTAAAGGCGCAACATTATTTGAAGCCAAAGCACGTGCACTAAAGCTGCTGGACCTGAATATAACCCGACAAGCCGGGCATATGAGCTACAGCGATGCATACCTGCTCATAGGTATGGTATTTCTGTTAGCTATACCTATACTGCTGCTCACGGGGAAGAGGAAAGGGGCCGTGGTTGTTATAGCAGGGGATCATTGATAATAGATAAAGGGAAATTGGTTATTTCTGTTATTTTAAATGTTCTCCTCCACGGGCACCGGAATTTCCTTTGCTGTCTTCTCTCCGTGAATCCTTTTATATATCTTATTTCGCCTGCTGTGCATAATGGATATTGACGGACCTATCAATATATAGATAAATGCCGCCCAACCCAGGTAGGCTACACCAAATGAGCTGATGATAACAGACAATAATCCAACGCCGGCGATGATCAAATTTTGGTACATACTGGTCTTGGTTTCAAATATCTCGGCCGCAGTTAATACCAGCTCATCTCTTATCCGTAGCACATGCAGGTACAGTAAAGTGAAGATCAAATAAATGCACATAAAACCCCCACTGTAGATGTAGAATATGTGTATCAGGTCGGCAGGTTTTGTATCATCGTATGTTATCCCGCCGCCAATAAGCCAGCCGGTAAACAGGAATTTAAGTGGGTACACGTACATCAGCACAAAGAATATTAATATGGCATTGAGTACCACGCTATATATATCATGCACACCAAACCGTCTGAAAAAAATATTCTGCGCATACCATATCTGGAAGAGCAGGGCAAAACAAATACCAAAAGGGATGAATCCCTTCATACTGTTCAACAGCTCGGTTACGTTCTTTGGTACCTCCAGCGATACAATAAGCAGTGTGACAGCAAAGGCAAATACTGCATCACTAAATGCCTCAATACGCACTATCTCGTGACCACGCCACTTTATACGGTCTTTCTTTTCCTTTTTTGATCCTTCTTTGTATTTCCGCATCAGGGAGAATTTGTTACAAATTAATCAAATTTGTGTTTTATTTATATCGTTTTTGACCTTTGACCGAAGGCTTAGTTGTCATCTTTTTCCCTGTATCTTAGCACCCAATATGGCGGATGATAACATTCATTATACACTGGGTACTATAAAAGAAGCTGCCGCCCAGCTTTGGCAACGAGTGCAGCACTACAGAATAATAGCATTTAATGGCGATATGGGCGCAGGTAAGACAACCTTTATACATGCTTTGTGTGAGCATATAGGGGTGACCGATAATGTAAGCAGCCCTACCTACGCATTGATTAACGAGTATCATTTTCCACAAAAAGCAGGCGGCACAGGCATTATTTATCATATGGACTGGTACCGGCTTAAAGATGCCGAAGAGGCTGTAAATGCAGGTATTGAAGATTGCCTGCTGCAGCAAAATGCCATTTGTTTTGTAGAGTGGCCTGATATTGCTGTGCAGTTACTGCCGCATCCGTATGCGTGGGCAGACATCAATATACTATCGCCTACGGAAAGAGAAATGAGCATAAAATTTATATAAACACAGTAAGCCCGGACAATCGTATATAGGATACGGTAGTTCACCCAAGTAGAAATAAAATATGCAGATACACATTGTTGCGGCTATAGTGCAAGGTTTGTTGCTTGGGCTTTTTTTGGCCATATCAGTAGGGCCTACACTGTTTGCCGTTATTAAATATAGTCTTACCAGTAGTTATAAGGCAGGTATGGCCTTTGTACTGGGGGTATCTTTCAGCGATATTTCGTACGTGGTCATCGCTAACATTGCGGCGGTATGGCTTGTGTACCTGGAAGAGTATAAAAAGATCATATCGTACGGAGGCGCAGCCGCATTGTGTATAGTAGGGCTAGTGGGCCTGCTTAATAAAAAGAAATCACAATCGCAGACAAAAGAACCAAGGGTCATTACAGGGGGGCACTACTTTAAGATATGGTTGAGCGGTTTTTTGATAAATACCCTCAACCCCGGTGTTTTTATTACCTGGCTGGGGGCTGTAACTGCTATTGCAGATAAAACTGTCCTGTACAGGATCATATTCTTTGCATGTTGCCTGGGGTTGGTGCTTTCTATAGATTTCCTGAAGGTTTTTCTTGCAGACAGGATACGACGACAGCTGAATGCCCATAGGGTCGTGATATTGCAGAAAATATCATCATTATGCATTTTAGGTATTGGGTTGGCATTAGCCTTTACAACTTATTTTAATATAGGCACGAAAAAGAGTGTTGATAAACAGTCGTTATATCAACATAGCCCGGTAAAAGATCAAAACATTCTTAAAGGTTAGTATCTTTGCCGCCTCATGTCTGACGCGATACGCCACGAATGCGGGTTAGCTTTTGTACGCCTGTTAAAAGCACCCACTCATTACCTCAATACCTACGGCACTGCCTTTTACGGTCTTAATAAGTTATACCTGCTTATGGAAAAGCAGCACAACCGCGGGCAGGACGGCGCGGGTATAGCTACAGTGAAGCTGAATATAGAACCTGGACACCAGTATATGCAGCGGTTGCGCATATCGGGGCCGCAAGCCATAGCCCAGATATTCCAGAACATACAGCAGGAAGTAGCCGAGGTAGAAAAACAATACCCCGATATTCTTCAGCATCCCAATATGCTGAAGGGCTATCTGAGGTTTATGGGTGAAGTATTGCTGGGACACCTGCGCTACGGCACACAAGGGCGCAATAATGTAGAGTTTTGCCACCCGTTCATCAAATCGAATATCAACCCTACCCGCAACCTCACCATGGCGGGTAACTTTAACCTGGTGAATACAGATGAGTTGTTTGCCATGTTAGCGCAAAGGCCAACCACCACTATACGCGAAAGCGACCTGGGAGCTATGATAGAAACCGTGCACTATTACTTGTGTATGGCTGACGATCTGAACCCCAAAGATCCCGACCTGGAAGGTGTATTGAAACAATCTACCCTGCATTTTGATGGTGGTTATGTGTTTTGTGGGCTGGTAGGTAACGGAGATAGTTTTGTGATGCGTGACCCTAATGGCATACGGCCTGCATTTTACTATAAAAATGATGAAGTAGTGGTAGCAGCATCTGAAAGGGCAGCCATTATGACAGCATTTAATGTATCGCAGGAAGAGGTACTGGCAATAGAACCCGGACAGGCTATAATAGTAAAGAAGGATGGTACATTCAGCACTCCGCAGATATTACCGCAGAGAAATATTACCGCATGTAGTTTTGAACGCATCTACTTCAGCCGTGGCAGCGACCCGGATATATATAAGGAACGTATGCAACTAGGCCGCAACCTGAGTGGTAAAGTGCTGGAAGCATTAGATAATGACCTGAAAAATACAATAGTATCGTTTATACCCAATACTGCAGAGATTGCTTTCTATGGCCTGATAAAGGGACTTGAGGATTACCTGACGAATGTGAAGCTGGAACGGATAGTGAACCGCCGCCACAGCATGACCGAAGAGGAACTGCACGAAATGATTAGCCGGCGGGTGCGGATAGAAAAAATAGCTATTAAGGATGTAAAGATGCGCACATTCATTACCGAAGACTCTTCGCGCAATGAGATGGTGCAGCATGTGTATGATATAACCTATGGTACGGTAAAGAAGAATGTAGATACCGTTGTTGTAATAGATGATTCTATTGTACGTGGTACTACACTTAAGGAGAGCATTATTAAAATGCTCTCGCGGCTGGAACCTAAACGTATCATTATAGTATCCTCTGCACCGCAGATCAGGTTCCCGGACTGCTATGGTATAGATATGAGCCGCATGAGCGATTTTATAGCCTTCAGGGCGGCCGTACAACTACTTAAAGATCGTGGAGAAGACGACTTGCTGAAGGATGTACACTTGCGTTGCAAAGAGGCCGATGCAAGTGGCAAGCTGCATGAGCAGAATTTTGTAAAAGCCATTTATGCATCGTTCAGTGATGAGGAGGTAAGCAAGAAGATTGGCGTGATGCTGACACCTGCAGAGATAAAGATACCGGTAGAGATCATTTACCAGACATTAGATGGCCTGCACAATGCCTGCCCCGACCATACCGGCGACTGGTACTTTACCGGTAACTACCCCACACCGGGTGGCAACCGCGTAAGCAACAGGGCATTTATGAACTATATGGAGAATAAGGAAGGCAGGGGATATTAGGTTTTATTCTTTAGTCAAAAATCGAAAGTCGTTAACAGGTAATTTTACACTACCGGTTAACGGCTTTATTATTTTCAGAGTATCATGCTTTTTTACAGCAAACTATACGCCGCCTAATCTGGAAATGATCTCCTGTAGTTGCTTGGCTTGCATTACCCCACTCTGGCGCCATTTTACTTCGCCATTGCGGAAGAGGATAAGCGTGGGTACACCCTGTACCTGGTAGTGCGAGGCTACTTCTGTATTCTTGTCCACATCCACTTTTATTATGGTCACTTTGTCGCCCATGGCAGTTTTTACGTCGTGGAGTATGGGGGTCATCATTTTACATGGGCCGCACCACGTGGCAAAAAAATCGACCAGTACTGGTTTGTCAGATTTTATAACATCATTAAATGAATCCATAGAAAATACATTTAAATAAGATGCATCGAAAACCGTTCCAAAGGAAAATGGCTCCAGAAAAGGAGCCATTTTGTCTTAGTTAGTTGTTTTTGTGGTAGTGGTTGTTGTTTTTTTGTTCGATTTGTAGCGCATATCAGGGGTGCCATCCTTTTTCAAGTGCTGGTTCTCTTTATAGCGCATATCGGGTGTGCCATCCTTCTTCATTTTGGTTGCCTGCGTAGTTTTGGTTTCAGTTTTGGTAGTAGCCGTATTGGCTTTTAATACTGGCTTCCCAGATGTTTTGGTGCTTTTAGTTTCAGTTTTAGCATGCGTTGTTGTTGTCGCAGTTTGGCCAAAAGCTATGGAACCCATTAATAATAACCCCGCAAGTGTAGAGAAGATCTTTTTCATTGTTTTTTTTCGAAAGGTATAAAATGAACATAACATATGCTATTCCGGATGCGGAATATTACTGTTAATGTTTTTTATTGTGTTTGGGAATCTGGCGTATATTTATAGGTCTTTAAAAATTCTACATTTTGCAGCTCTGTAGTAGAGAGCCTGCTGGTGACGTTGTAAGAAGTACCGTGATACCACTTTTGCGCATTAAAATGATTGCTGAGCTTTATGTTGTTGAATATCATACCGTGGCGTGCATATATCTCGTTCTGCATCAATTGCAAACCCCAGTCTGACAGATAAACCACATCCTTTATAAATAGCAGCCTGTCGCTGCCTTCGGGGAAAAGTCCCGGGGTATTGCTGGTTGACTGGCTTACATGGGCGTGATGAAAGACAATATTTTTATAAAGATTAGGTTCAGATGGGTCGGCAGTGCCATTACCACGGTCTTGTACACTCCGGTTTTTAGACGTTGTGCCATGAACAACAGCCCCGGTATCTGTTGAGAGTGTATATACTGATAAACTATCCTCTAATACCTTAATACGTTGTTGCAGTCTGGTTATTTGCATCTCAAACGCCCGCTCTTTAGCCAGGTGTATATCAATACCATTATTGCAGGCTGCTAGCAACAGGAAGACAGGCATTAAAAAAGCAATAAGGACTTTCATGATTGATAAAAATTAGCTCTTTTCTTCTTTTTCATTAAGGTATTCAGAAGGAGGATTGGAGCACGACTGCAATATAAATGCTATAGCCGGATAAGTTCTTTATCAATATTCAATTAACAATAGCTTATAAATTGGCCTACCTAGCACGATTTTTAAAGGTGAATATAGAAAATATACCCTAGTGATGGAACGCTTTACGCTGACAGAAGAAATACTAAAATGGTTTGGAGTGCTTTGCCTTATGATGATGGCTGCCTTTGTTACATATGGTTGGCTGAGAGGATTGGCTTTTGAGCAAAACCTTAAGACAAGAAGAAGATAAATATTTGATACAAATGGCGGTGGTTGGTTAATTTTAGGATCCAATGCAGCTTTTATGTATAAAATTCCCCAATATACCGAACCCAATGCCACAATTGTTGAGGCATTTATGGAAGAGCACCCGTTCGTGACGCTTATAGGATACCATAATAATACAAGTGTTGCTACCCAGGTACCCGTATTACTACATAAGAGGGATGGACAAATGTTTGTTACCTGCCACATCATGCGACATACCGACCATTTTACTGCGATAGAAAATAATCCCGATGTATTAATGCTGTTTCAAGGGGCACACTGTTACGTAAGTCCCAGTTGGTACACTGAAAAAATGGGGGGTACCTGGAATTACCAAACGGTGCATGTGCGCGGTAAGTGTCGTATAATGAGTAATGAAGAGACCATGGAACTGCTTACCCGGCTTACCGCACGTTTTGAAGCAGAACAGGAAAGTCCACTGCTGACTACCAACCTGCCTAAAGATTATATGCCCTCCCTTGTTGGCGCTATAGCAGGACTGGAAATTGAGGTCACAAGCATTTATCCCATATTCAAACTCAGCCAGAACCGGGATGATGAGAGCTACAAAAATATAGTACGTCATCTGCAATCCTCTATTGATGCAGATGCCCATACAATAAGCGCAGAAATGATAAAGAGACGTTCTAACCTGTTTGAATAGATAGTGTTAAACTACAGCCCCGAACTGCCTTAAATGGTGTTGCGCATGTTTGTACAGCAAGTTCACCTGTAGGTCGTAATCCAAGTCCCCAAAGAAAGGGTTACGTACTGTAGTGCCTGTATCATTTTGATAATGCGCAAAAAAGTAGTCTATCTCCTGTTGCAGTTCTTGTAACGCATCCTGAATAGAAGCATGCTTTGTAGGCATTGGTTCATCGGGCAAAAGAGCATTAGGTGTGTTTTCCTTAAATGGTTTATCGCTTTGTATAAAAGCCTGCATTCGGGGTATATTTTCGGCAGGGGTCAGTACTTCGGCTGCAGGTATTTTGCCGCTGGCCTGTCGCATGGCCCCACTCATGTGCTCTATCATTTGTTGCACATTCATCTTGCCCCATAGCGGAGCAGTGGCCGGCTCTATGGCTGCCAGGCGTTTTGCAAATTCAGTTTTAAGGAAATTGGCTTTTTCAGCTACCGTTGACATTATAAAAGCTGTTTTATCAATGATTCCTGGGTAATACCTTCTGCTTCGGCCTTGTAGTTGCGTAGCACCCTGTGGCGGAGGACAGGCAATGCCATTTCGCGTACATCCTCAATATCGGGTGAGTACTTGCCCTGTAGCAGTGCATGGCACTTGGCACCCAGCACCAGGTATTGCGAAGCACGTGGTCCTGCACCATAAGATATATATTGCGTAGCGGCAGCATGTGCCTTGGCAGAACCGGGTCTTGTTTTATGTACAAGCCCTACTGCATATTCCAGCACATTATCAGGCACAGGCACCCTGCGTACCAGATCCTGGAAAGCCAGTATGGCCTCAGCGTTGAGTACTTTAGTTAGCGATACATTATTTGCGCCTGTTGTATTCCGCACAATGGTTACTTCCTCGGCAAACGAAGGATAATCGAGCATGATCTGGAACATAAAACGATCCAGCTGGGCTTCGGGTAATGGGTATGTACCTTCTTGCTCTATTGGGTTTTGAGTAGCCAGTACAAAGAATGGTGCAGGCAGTTTATATATAGTACCCGCAGCGGTTACATTACGCTCCTGCATGGCCTCCAATAGTGCAGCTTGTGTTTTGGGCGGCGTACGGTTTATTTCATCGGCAAGAATGATATTGGCAAATATGGGGCCTTTCAGGAAACGGAACGCCCTTTGCTCATCCAGTATCTCGGCGCCGGTTATATCGCTCGGCATCAAGTCTGGTGTGAACTGTATGCGCTTGAATGAAAGATCAAGGACATCGGCCACGGTTTTTACCAGCAATGTTTTTGCAAGGCCGGGAACACCAACCAGCAAACTATGCCCATTGCACAATATACTTATGATGAGCTTGCTCACAACATCGTCCTGACCTACTATTACTTTCCCTATCGACGTGCGAATGGTGTCATATGTATTCTTTAACGCACCAGCCGCTTCTATATCCGTTTTGTAAGCCTCCATCGGGTTTCTTTCTATAATTTAATTGTGGAAGTTCCATTATTTTGTGTAAACAAACAAATACAACTTACAAGGTGGATGTAACCATACGCGAAGCGCAACAACAGGTAGATGAATGGATAAAGACCATTGGTGTACGCTACTATAGCGAGCTTACTAACCTGGGCATACTGATGGAAGAAACGGGCGAACTAGCCCGCATCATGGTACGGAAGTACGGCGAGCAATCGTTTAAAGAAAGCGATAAAAAAGGGGAACTGGCTGATGAAATGGCCGATGTGCTGTGGGTGCTGCTGTGCCTGGCCAACCAAACAGGTGTGGACCTGACAGAGGCGTTGCAGAAAAACGTAGAAAAGAAAACCAACCGTGATGCAGAAAGACATAAAGGAAATGACAAGCTGAAGTGACAATGCCGTAATGATGCCCATAGGCCCGTCATTTCGAACGAGCTCCTTCAGCGAGTGAGAAATCCGCCCAATCAAAATCCCTCAGCTATTCTTTTGTACTGATTATCCGGTTGATCAAAATCCTTAATTTAGTTATCTAAAAACAACCACTATGATAGACCACAATCTAGTAACTACAGCTAATTCTTTAGAAGGATACCGCATAACAAAACACCTGGGTGTTATACGTGGTGTTACAGTACGCTCCAGGAGTGTATTTGGTAATATACTAGGTGGCTTGCAGAGCTTGGTAGGCGGCCAGCTGAGCGCCTATGTGGAGCTTTGCGAGAAAACGCGCCACGAGGCTTACGAACTTATGATAGAGCACGCCAGCCAGGCCGGGGCTAATGCGATAATAGCTATGCGCTACGACGCTAACGAAGTAATGGAAGGCATTACTGAAGTTTTGGCTTATGGTACTGCTGTGACAGTAGAGAAGATATAGCATAGAAATATGAGAACGATATTAAAGAAATGAACAGCCCAGTAATGGGCTGTTTTTGTGGGTGGTAGGTGTAGTAGTAGATAATATAATTTTATTTGCTGCGTTAGGTTAAATAGATAAATTTGTAAATCGTCTCACCCCTATCTTATTTAAATGCGTAGAGTAAAATGGCTTTTCATTCTCTATTTCATTTTCATGTGTAAGCTCTCGCTTGCGCAACAGCCCGATTATTTGCTTAAGGAGAATAGTGTGTGGACGTTTGGGCGAACTTACTATAATATTTCCCCTAATTATCTTGTAGGCGGCGGTATGGGTTTGAACTTCAATACAACTCCCCCTACAGTTATTCCATCATTTGCGGCTGGTTATGGTGTTGCGCAGGCATCGGTTTGCGATACCAATGGCAACCTTTTATTTTATACAGAAGGCACTCATGTGTTTAATGCGCAAGGCAAATTAATGCCACATGGTGATTCGCTGGTAGCAGATACTGCCCTTTACAAATACGAGGGCCCTAATTTCGACAGTACAAATATTGACCCGACATCCGGTTGTTCACAGGGCGCTTTGATCATTCCGGTTGTAGGTGAGGTTAATAAATACTATGTTTTTTCTCACAGCTCATATGAGTACTATAGTAATCCTACTTATGGAAAAGTGCATTACGGTGAGCTTTTTTATTCAATTATAGATATGAGTTTGAATAATGGAGCTGGAGATGTAACAACACGTGGCGTTTTTTTTGGACTCAAGCCTTGATGAAAGTATGATAGCAGTTGCTGGTACTCATTGCGACGTTTGGGTTTTGGTACATTTGTCTAATGTGCCGGTTATAAAGGCATTTCATGTAACTGCAAGCGGGGTAGATGCTGTTCCTGTTATCTCCAATTGCGGAAATTTTCAGTATAGTTATGGCTCCCCTGGTTCAATGAAGGTATCTCCTGATAGAAAGAGATTAGTGGTATGCTCGTTTATGGGCGGTGTGGAATTATGCAATTTTGATCCGGCTACGGGTGTTGCCTCTAATGCAAGAGGCCTTAGCAATAATGATGCTGATACAACTAATAAACCGGTTACCACTTACTTCTCTTACCAGGCATGTTTTTCGCCTGATAATACAAAGCTGTATGTGAATACAAGTAATACTGTTTACTATGGGTATATTTTGCAGTTTGATTTGAATGATACCACACTGCAAACAACTTCAATTGTGAATATGGACGCTTCTGTTTCGCAAACAGATGTGCAGCTGGCACCAGACGGTAAGATCTATTTTTTTCATCACGACTTTAGTACAGATGCCGACGTAGCCATTGATTGTATTGAAAACCCTAACCTGCCTACACCAGCTTGTAACTACAAGCCATATGCTATAGGGTTGTACCCGGGCAGTGTAGTGTATATGGGGCTGCACAACATGTATGTGAAACCATTGCGCGGAACTGTTACTTATGTGGGCCATCCTGATACCGGGATATGTGCGCCTGGTATGGACAGCATAGCCCTATATGCGCCTGCGGGATATAACCATTATATATGGAGTACAGGCAGCACAGCCCCAGTTTTATACGCCAGTAATACTGCTACTTTCATTTTAAGATCAGATAATTCGTGCGATGTGCGTTATGATACTTTTAGTGTTAAAAAGGTGAATGATGTATTTTCTCTAGGGCCAGATTCTGTTTATTGTACCCAATCTGTAGTGCTTAGTGTGCCGGTACAGAATGCACAATACTTGTGGCAGGATGGCAGTACGGCCAGTAGCTATAAGGTGTACACATCAGGTACTTATTCGGTAGTGGTATCTGAGCTGGGCTGTGTGCATGCAGATACTGTGCAAATAGGGATTAATGATGTGCAACAAGCGCTGGGGGACGATACGACCCTGTGCAGTAATGACCGGGCCATACAACTAACACTGAATGCCAATGTGCCAGCAGGTGGGCAGGTGATGTGGAATACTGGCAGTGTTATCCCAACTATAACTGCTGGCGCCGGAACCTATTGGGTGACGGTAACAGATGGTGCATGTGTGGGGACTGATACAATAAGTATTTATGCCCAGAACTGTAATTGCAAGGCTACTGTGCCTGACGCGTTTACACCTAATGGGGATGGTAAAAATGATGTGCTGCATACGCTGTTTGAAAATGGGTGCCCCGTGAGTGAGTATGTGATGAGGATATACAACCGCTGGGGGAATATGGTTTTTTATAGTAACGACCTGAACAACGGATGGGATGGGACTTACCATGGTGTGCCGGCTGATGCAGGAACGTATATGTATGAACTACAGTTTATTTTAGGAACAAACAAAGGCAACACGCTCCACAAAAAAGGCGATGTGGTACTGGTGCGATTAGCGTTTGAGCATTATACCAATTGCAATAAATACCCCAGGATAGCCCCGCCGAATACAATGAAAGCTGTGTTTAGTTTCTTGAAAAATATGGCAACGACAAAACCGGCGATGGCAATAGTTATTCCCCGCCAGTCCTGGATGGAATCTTTACCCAGCTCAACACATACAGCTAATATAATGGCTACTGATGCTACATTCACCGTATCGAGAAAGGCCGACATTATTGCTGATCTTCTAAGTTTGGGAATGTATGGGTTGAGCAAGGCAACGAATAAAAATGAAGGCAGGAAGATGCCTACTGTTGCTGCAATGGCACCGGGCAGCCCTGCTATTTGCCAGCCAATAAACGTTGCGGCTGAGAAGACAGGGCCAGGGGTAAACTGGCCTACCGCAATAGCATCAATCAATTCTTTGTGTGAAATAATACCTGTTTTGACTAGCTCGCTATCGAGGAAGGCAAACAAGACATAGCCGCTGCCATAGAGGATGGAACCGACCTTGAGGAATATCCAGAATATTTTTAAATGCTCGGGCTGTAGTATTGCAAGTGGTAAAATACTGTTTAGTTTATTGGTGCGTGAGGTTTTGAACAGGTGGTATAATATACCAAGTCCGCCAGCACCAAACAATACGATGATCTCATTCATACCCGCTAAGCTTGCGACGGCACAGGCAACGCCCATAATGCCCAGCTCTATAGTTTTGAAAGCTTTTTTGCCCAGCGTTATCATGGCGGAAACGATGACCGCTAAAATTGCGGGTTTGATGCCGTAGAGAAACGGGGCAACAGCAGGCAGGCTACCATATTGCTTATAGGCCCATGCAAATACAGCGGTGATGATAACGGCAGGGACAATAAAACAAACCCCGGCAACAACCAGCCCTTTCCAGCCTGCTCTTTCGTGGCCGCAATGCATGGTCATCTCCGTGGAATTGGGGCCTGGTATGAGGTTAGTGGCACCAATGAGGTCGAGAAAATGATCGTGAGAAAGCCATTTACGTTTTGTGACCACCTCGTCCTGCATCATAGCGATATGAACGGCAGGGCCACCAAAGCCAATGCAACCCAATTTTAAAAAGACCCCGGCAACTTCCCTTAAATTATTGTTCTGTTTTGCCATAGAGCTTTAAGTCGAAAGACCACCTGCCACCACCATGAATGAGCAGGTAGAACAGGAGTATGGTCAATGCAAAATCGGTCCTGTATTCATGCGCCATTGGCCAGAAACCTTTTTCGATGAGCATGGGCCACTTGGTAGTAACAAATGCTGTACCCATTATTATGAGCAAAGGTATTGATGCTATTCTTGTGAGTAAGCCGGGCAATATGAACAAACTGCAAATTATTTCGAAGCTGGCAGTGAAGTTTGCCCAGAAGGCAGGATCGTGAA
>Ga0206982_1136_pt1 | contig 23536 bp, 18 predicted proteins | sample Alteio_BWMinCont_18_FD_153493 | JGI IMG/M metagenome (GOLD analysis project Ga0206982, IMG submission 153493) | Enriched cells from forest soil in Barre Woods Harvard Forest LTER site, Petersham, Massachusetts, United States -... | ecosystem: Environmental > Terrestrial > Soil > Temperate forest >... | reverse complement strand
CGAATGAAATGGAGTATGATGTACCTCATCGTCCGGGAAAGCTGTATAAATTCAATTATGTGAAGTATAAGACAAAGGAAGGCAGAAAGTTCATGCGTCTTGACTTCTGACGCAACCCACCCTCCGATTGCAGCGTTTAATTGATGTTACCTGTCTTCATGGTTATTAAGCTACTATAGTATTTTTCTGTGTTAATTTTTTTTTAACCTTTTTGTTAAATTCTGCATAATTAATGCTATTTTAGCTGCTTAATTGCTTAAACCATTGATTATGACCATTAAACGATTGCTTAAGGGGATCTCTGTCCTCATGATATGTGTATCCTTTACACAGTTAGCATTCTCTCAGACCAAGGTTGTTACAGGAACAGTTGTTGATGACAAGGGAGCACCCATTCAGGGAGCATCCGTTGCTGTTAAGGGTGTTTCGAAAGGCGGGACTACAACGGATGCCGGAGGTGCATTTACATTGTCAGTTCCGGAAAGTGCAAGGACTTTAGTTATCAGTTCTGTGGGGTTTACTCAACAGGAAATTGATATTACAGGGAAAACTTCTGTAAGTGTTGCTATGGTAACAAATTCCCAATCCTTAAGTGATGTGGTTGTAATAGGTTATGGTACCGCAAGGAAAAAAGACCTTACAGGTGCTGTATCTCAAATTGCATCCAAGGATTTTACTACAGGTAACTTAGCAAACCCTGCTCAGCTCATTGCGGGTAAGGTGCCGGGTGTTGTGGTTACCCAACCTGGTGGCGACCCTAACGGGGTATTTACAATAAGATTAAGAGGCCAGACTTCTATATCCGGGGGTCAGACTCCTTTAATAGTTATAGATGGAGTTCCTTTAGATGATCCGGCTACCTTTGCGAACATTCCTGCAGGCGATATCGCTTCCATTGATATCCTCAAAGATGCCTCAGCCGCAGCCATATATGGTTCACGCGGTGCAAATGGTGTAATGGTAGTTAATACAAAAAAGGGAGTCTCAGGTAAGGCTGTTATCGAGTATAATGGTTCTGTTAGTGTTGATAAAGTTGGTACATTATATGACATGGCAAATGCAACACAATGGAAAGAAGGGTATACAAAATTGCTCACATCACAGGGTGCATCTGCCGGAAAGATAGATAGCTCTATTGCAGGGTACGATCATGGTGGAAACACAGACTGGCAGAGAGCTTTAGCTCAGACTGGTGTTTCAACTAGTCAGTATGTTTCTATTTCAGGCGGAAGCAATGGATTCAGTTATCGGGGATCTGTAAACTACATTGATCAACAAGGTGTCGTAATAAATTCCGGAAGAAAACAATTGGGATTGCATTTTGTAGCCCAGCAAAAAGCATTGGACGATAAGCTTGTTATGCAGTTTGGCATCTTAAATACGAATACCACCAGAAGACTAACGGATTATAATATTTTCTATGAAGCATACAGCTCGCCTCCGGTTTATCCTGTAAAAAATCCGGACGGATCTTATTTTACTTATAGTGATTTTGCATTGCAAAACCCGGTTCAGCAGCAGGCTGAAGAAACGCAGAATGTAACAGAAAACTTTACAATTCTGAGTGCAACGGCAGATTATGAAATTATACCCGGGTTGAAAGTCGGCGTAGTGGGTTCCACTTCTCAGTTTAATTCACAATATGAATATTTCGAACCTGTCTTCCAAGGTGTAGGAAATTCCAACGTGGGTTCCTTAACTACAGGGAATATTGATTCGAAAAAAGGGAATGCGCATATTAATTATGCAAAAAGCTGGGGAAAAGGCAATTTAACTTTAACCGGTGTTTATGAGTATAACCTTTTTGAGAACAATCAAAATGGATCCGTTGCGTCGAATTTACTGCTGAATTCAATAGGGGCCTGGAGTTTACAATCTGCTCCGCAGCAATACCAGCATGCATACTCTGAAAGGGACGAATCCATGCTGATTTCATATATTGGCAGAGCGACTTATAACTGGGATCAAAAATATTTCATTACAGCAAGTATCCGTGATGATGGTTCTTCAAAATTCGGTGCTAACAATGCACACGGTATTTTCCCCTCAGCTGCAGGAGCCTGGAGAATAAGTAATGAAAACTTCATGAAAAATATTTCATGGCTGAATGAACTAAAAATAAATGCGGGCTGGGGTAAAACAGGTAACCAGGATGCAATCGGTGCTTATTCAAAGCTTGAATTGTATGGACCCGTTGGTTCTTATTATAACGGTGCTTCAGAACTCTGGTTAACGCAATATGGCCCGACCCAAAATGCGAATCCAAACCTTCAATGGGAAGTCAGAACCGGTAGAAATATAGGATTTGATTTTGCAATTATGTCGAATCGACTGACCGGTGGTTTTAATTATTTCAACGACATCACTACAAAGCTACTGTATACTTATACCATTCCTTTCCCAAGTCCGGGAGCTGTGGTAAATACGCTGCTGGCTAATGTCGGCGGTATGTCGAATAAGGGTTATGAATTTAATTTGAACTATCAGTTGGTGCATACCAATGATTTCAGCTTTACAGTGGGTGGTCAGATCAGCTCTGTTATGACAAGAATTACCAGTCTGGCAGGTAGCTTTGGTAATGGTGTTTCAACTTATGCCCTTTCAACTGACCAGGTTCCTGAAGGAAGCGCTGAAGGAAGGGGTTTAAGCGGAGCTCCTATTACCTATCTGAAAGTAGGTTATACACCTGAGGTATTTTGGATGCCTCACTATATAGGTCTTAATAGTAAAGGACAGGAAATGTATGATTCAGCAAAAGGCGGCACGACTACAAACGTACTGGCTGCTGAGAACTTCTATACTGATCCGGCTCCAAAATTCAATTATGGAATCAACTTAGCTTTTACATATAAGGCCTGGGGATTAAATATGTTCCTGAGAGGCGTTTCTGGGGCGAAAATATTTGACAATACAAGAATGGTATTGGATAATATAAACAGGTTTGGCGGAAACAATGGAACAGTTGAAGCGTTAACCAATGGTATAACAAATGGTCCGCAGGCTTCAGACCACTGGCTTGAAAATGCTTCTTTCCTACGTATGGACAATCTTAACCTAACCTATACGTTTAAACCGATAGGACAATTTCAGAGTATCAGGGTTTATTTTGCTGCGAATAATGTGTTTGTCATAACAAAATACAGAGGGCTGGATCCGGAAATCAGGGTAGCTGGCGGAAGCACAAACGCGCTTCAAAATGCATTAGGTTCTGCGGGTGTTGCGAATAGTTTTTCTCAGGGCGGATCTACAGGAAACCAGCAATATATAGATGCTGCCTATTCCAATGATGGCTTTTATCCAAAAACACATTCATATACTTTAGGCGTGAACATAACTTTTAAATAAAGGATCGATTTTATCAACTTTAAGAATTATTAATTATGAAAATAAATAAAATCAACAGATACCTGCTCCCAGCCGGCCTGTGTCTGTTAGCAACCTTGTCATGTACCAAGTTGCAGACAAATGTCTATAGTGTAATTCCGGTTACATCTTATTGGCAAACCCCGGCAGAAGTTGCTGCGGGTGTCGCTCCGGCTTACTCTGCTATAAACGGAGTATCCGCGATCGGTGGCGATATTGCAAATATGATAGAAGGCGTTACTGACGAAATGGTTGTGCCTACCAGAGGTAATGACTGGGGTGATGCCGGTCACTGGAATGCTCTTTGGTTCCACAGTTATGAACCGACCAATGGCAACTGGAATAATGGTTGGAACGATGTATTCGGCGGTATCAGCAAGTGTAATCTGATCATTACTGCAGTAAACGGATTAAATCCCGCACCACCTACCTTACCGGTAATTTTAGCGCAGGTTAAAACGGTTAGGGCATATTATTACTATCTGGCGATGAGTGTGTTTGGTAATATTCCAATAGTTACAGATACAACAACGAGCAGCACGCCCAAAACAGCAAAAAGGTCTGATGTGTTTAACTTTATAATTAGTGATCTGAATTCCAGCTTACCCAACCTGACATCTGAAGTGGATGCAAGTACTTACGGTCAGGTTACCAAATATTTTGCCTACGCACTGCTTGCAAGGCTTTATCTGAACGCTATAGTATTTACCGGTGCACCTGGAACAGTTTATGGAGCAGGTCAGCCTAATTATCAGATGGCCATTAATTATGCCGATTCAGTCATGGCCGGACCTTATTCATTGATGACTGATTATTTTGATAATTTTTCAGCGAATAACGGACCCGGCAGCACGGAAAATATATTCGCGTTTCCATGTGACCATATAAATAATAAATCCAATAACTGGGAAAACTCGATTTTGCATTATCAGAGTTACCTGGCTTTTGGCATGGCAACCGGAAATAATCTATGGAATGGATTCTGTGCGCAGGCAGATTTCTATAACACATATGACACTACTTCAACTTATAGTGTGAGCGGTTCTTATACTTTAAGAAATTATAACGATCAACGCTCAGGCCAATGGCTGATTGGACAGCAATTTAAAGGCACATATAACTATCCGCCTTATCAAAATGTGCCCGTTGCAGGACCTGTTGCAAATTATGTTGTAGATGCAGGTACCGGATCTAATCTGGCTTTCAATCCCAATTTCACATTGTTTTCTGATGCAAGTCCCGCAGGCCGTCTGGCGGGGATAAGGAATGTTAAATATTTTCCTGCTGCTTCTTCCGGACAGAATGGATCTGATATGGACAATGATTTTGTGATATTCCGTTTAGCTGAAATTTATCTGATAAAGGCAGAAGCTGAGTTAAGATCCGGAACTAATGTTGGAGATGCCCTGAATCTGGTAAATATGTTAAGAGCGAGAGCATATGGTAGTGCTTCACACAATCTGGCTTCTTTAACACTTCCTACTCTCTTACAGGAAAAAGGAAGAGAAATGGCCATGGAAGGTGTGAGAAGAGATGATCTGATAAGATATGAAGTCACAGATGGTATTAAATATTTTACCGGTCCGAGAACTGTTGGTGCCAAAGCTCAAGATCCCGATGATCATTGGATGGTATTTCCGATTCCTTCTGTACAGATTACAGCAAACGCGAATCTGCAACAAAATCCAGGATATTAATTTGATCTGTTAATCATATTGTTTTATTTATTCTTAAAAGAAGTAGTGAACTTTACACTACTTCTTTTTTGTTTTTTGTTCGTATCGTTGTTTTATGAACTGCAAATTGTTTCGTTTCCCAACATATTTTGTTTTCCTTTTTCTTCTTTGTCAATGTAAACAGGGAAAAACAACGGAATCTATAAATAAGGATGCGTTGTTTCAAATGATGCCTTCTTCACAAACTGGTATTACTTTCAATAATACAGTTACGGATTCCAAAGATTTTAATGTTTTCAAATACCGGAATTTCTATAACGGTGGTGGTGTTGCTATCGGGGACGTGAATAATGACGGTAAACCGGATATTTTTTTTACTTCCAACGAGGGTAGTTGTAAGCTCTATATTAATAAGGGAAACTGGGAGTTTGAAGATGTGACGGATAAAGCGGGTCTGAGGGGTATCCATAAATGGCATACAGGGGTTACCATGGTGGATATTAATGGAGACGGCTGGCTGGATATTTATATATGCAATAGCGGCGATATCAAAGGTGATGACCGCGCCAATGAGTTATACATCAACCAGAAAGATGGTACGTTCAAAGAGATGGCCCATGAATACGGTCTGGATGATAAAGGTTATTCTACCCAGGCTGTTTTTTTTGATTATGATCATGACGGAGACCTGGATTGTTTTATTCTGAATAACAGCTACCGGCCTATTGAGAGTTTTGGATTTAACCGTAACCTCCGAAATATTAGGAATTTCAATGGCGGCCAGCGACTGTACCGGAATGATAATGGACACTTTACCGATGTGAGTGAGCAGGCACATATTTACGGCAGTGAGATCGGATTTGGCCTTGGTGTTACCGTAGGCGACCTTAATAACGATGGATGGGAAGATATGTATGTGTCCAACGATTTTTTTGAAAAGGATTATGTCTATATCAATCAGCATGATGGCACTTTTAAAGAAGTAGGTAATGACGCGATGGGTCATATGAGCTACGCCTCCATGGGCTCCGATATGACAGATATCAATAATGACGGCTGGCTGGATGTTTTTACTACGGATATGCTTCCGGAAGGTGACCTGAGATTAAAGACCACTACAAAATTTGATGATTACAATGTGTATAATGCCAAACTGAAAAACGATTTTCATCATCAGTTTTCAGCCAATGCGTTGCAGTTGAATAATGGAGATGGCACTTTTAGTGAAATAGCCGCAATGGCCGGCGTAGAGGCAACAGACTGGAGCTGGGGCGCTTTGAGTTTTGATTTTAATAATGATGGATGGAAAGACCTTTTCGTAAGTAATGGTATTAGCAAGGACCTTACGAATCAGGATTTTCTTGATTTTTTCAGTAGCGATGAAGCGATGAAGCAGGTCAGGGGTGGCGGGTTTGATTTTAAAAACTTTTTAGGGAAAATGTCCTCTACCCCGATCCCTAATTATGGTTTCATAAATCAAAAAGATCTGACTTTTAAAAATCAGTCGGAGGAACTGGGACTTGCCACACCCGGTTTTAGTAATGGTGCAGCATACGGTGATTTAGATGGTGACGGAGATCTGGACCTCGTTGTGAATAACGAGAACGGGGAGGCATTTATTTACAGAAACATGACTTCGGAGAAATTGCATGCTCATTATCTGAAAATACAATTGCAGGGTATTTCGCCCAATACTTTTGGATTGGGCTCCAGGGTGACTCTCTATTCAAATGGCGGGCAGCAAATATTGGAGCAGATGCCCAGTCGTGGTTTTGAAAGTTCTGTTGAACCTGTATTGAACTTTGGTCTGGGTGATATAAAACTGGTGGACAGTCTGGTTGTACGATGGCCTAATCTGAGATCACAGACAATTAGAAATATAAGCGCTGATAAAACGCTTACACTTCTTCAAAAAGATGCAACGGATATATTTAAAACTCCAAAAAGCTTACCCGCATTATTTCAAAATATTACGGCATCGGTAATTTCAGGAAAAATCGACCATAAAGAAAATCCCTTTATAGATTTTGACATAGAGAGGCTGATTCCTAAAATGCTATCTACCGAAGGTCCAAAACTTGCTGTCGGAGATGTAAATGGTGATGGTCTGCCGGATTTTTTTATGGGAGGTGCCTTTGGAGATACAGCCAAATTATTTATTCAGTTACCCAACGGTAGTTTTGTACAACGACCTGAGCCTGCATTCATGCAGGATAAGGATTACGAAAGCGTGGGGGCTGAATTTTTCGATGCTGATGGCGATGGTGACCTCGACCTGGTAGTTGCATCGGGAGGTAATCAGGCCCCGTTGGGATCCCTATATTCAATGCCAAGACTTTATATTAATGATGGGAAGGGGAACTTTACACGAGCTGCAAATGGCTGGCCAACCGTTTATTTAAATGCATCCTGTGTGCGAACCGGAGATTATGATGGTGATGGCCTTCCGGACATTTTTATTGGAGCCAGGAGTATTCCGGGCTCATATGGCATTATGCCCGCAAGTAAATTATTACATAACCTGGGACATGGAAAGTTTGAAGATGTTACCAGTAAAATCGCACCTCAGTTATCTGCACTCGGTATGGTAACCGATGCGCAATGGTATGATGTGGATGGGGATGGTAAAAAAGAATTGATCGTTGTAGGCGATTGGATGCCTGTGACTATTTTGAAGTATAAGAATGGCGTATTTGAAAAAACAGGTGAGGTATCTGGATCTTCGGGCTGGTGGAACTGCTTAAGTATTGCAGATGTCAATGGCGACGGATTCCCAGATCTGATTGCCGGCAATAATGGAACAAATTCTAAGATCAGGGCGGATAGCAGTCACCCCGCAAGACTATTTGTTGATGATTTTGATAAAAACGGTCAAATAGATTGCATTGCAACTTACTATAAGACTGACGGGAAGTCCTATCCCTTTAACCTGCGTGGCGATCTCGTGGCCCAGCTTCCTTATCTGAAAAAGAAATTTCTTAAATATATTGACTACGCAGGTAAAACCATTGATCAGGTGTTTACAGAAAGTGAATTGAATCATGCACAAAAACTTTTTGTCCAGCAAACGAAAAGTTGCGTATTCTATAATGACGGGAAGGGAAATTTCAAAATGGAGCCTTTGCCGCAAATGGCCCAAATATCTCCCGTATTTGGAATATTGGTTACCGATTTGAATGGGGATGGTTTTAAAGATATTTTCCTTGGCGGTAATTTTTATGGGCTGAAGCCCGAAGTCGGACGTTACGATGCCAGTTATGGCGTAACACTATTCGGAAACGCCGAGCACAGTTTCACCTATATTAAACCCTCCACAAGCGGTTTATTTATTAAGGGAGAAGTTCGTGACGTAAAGGAAATAACAACCGGCAAAGGCAATTACATTTTAATGGCCCGCAACAATGACTCGCTTCAGATATTTAAAAAAAATATGAATAGCAGTATTAAGAAATAATGCAAAGAATTTCGTATATTCATCTGAGTTCAAGATCTTTTATTTGAGTTGCTATGAGAAAGGGTAATTTGATTCTGAATGCAGTTTTGATTTGTTGGATGGCTATATTGATAAGCTGCAAAAAAGAAGTAAATAATATATATCAAACACCTCTCGGAGATTCTTCACGTATTTCAATTACCAATGCTTCTCCGGCAGTTTCTAATCTTCAGTTTTATTTAAATAACCAGCCTGTTTCATTGCCAAACTCGCCGATATCTTTTGGACAAACTGCCTATGCTTTTTATGTAAACAATGCGAATCCCTATCATCCGGATACCACATTGTTACCCTATATTAATATTTCTGCGGGCTATCAGCAACTGGGTTTTGGTTCCTACGGGAGCAGTGATATATTCAGTAATTATGAAAACAAATTTGAGCCTGGAAACAGTTATTCCGTTTTTATAACTGATACCATCCATCACGGGCAGATGACGACTGTTTTTTTACATGATTTCGTAGGAAAATCTGATTCGACGAAAGCACAGATACGTTTCATAAATCTTTCGCCCGATGCTCCTGCCCTTGATCTTTGGGCTTATCTCAATGCAGGAGCCAATGGATTTAAAGTATCTTCCAATTGTGCTTATATACCCAATGATTATAATTCTCTCATTAATGCGCAAACATTTTCTCTCATAGATCCCGGCCCTTATTTCTTTATAGCCGCTGTAGCAGGTACTTCAAATATCGTACTTCAGGGCCAGCTTTATATTCCCGGGGCAAGTGTGATAACGATTTATACCAAAGGATATGTTGCCGGTACAGGCACCAATGCTATAGACGTTGGTGTGATTGAATATCAGCCTTAATAAACAGGATAATTCAATTCGATCCTGATCAGTGAGCTGTCGGATGAAGGGATTGAATCGTTTAAATACCTTTCAAAGGATTCTGCAGGAATAGAAAGGGTATGGTCTGTGAGGTATTTCGACATGGCGTGATAAATATTCTTTCTTTCTGAGAATTTGCCTTCATAATTTCCTACAAGTACGTTTCCTTTGGCTGGCAACAATAAACAATTTATTTCCTTATCAGAAGGAGCCGGTTTATTTACCGGAATACCAACAGTAATCTGGAGAGAGTCATCTGATATAGGATTATAAGAAATAGAAATATGGCCTGATTTTATAAGATTATTAGTTTGAATATAACGTGATAAATTCCGGTATACTTCCTGAATTTTTAGAAAAACATCCCTGTTTCTTATTTTGGATACACAGCTTGCAATAACAGAATCCCTTATTGTACTCATTCCAATATTAAATCCGTAGAATTCTTTTGGATCTTCCAGGTACATTTTTAAACCGTTTATGGCGACATCACCTGTTTTGTCCTTCCCAAGAATTGCAAGGAGAAGGGGGCTCTTCTTTTCAATAATTATTTTCATCCTGCCCAGGGTATCACCGGAAAAAACGGAAAATGCAAAAATATTCTCCCAGTTTCCTGATACTTCACTTACCTGGTATGCCATGGGAGTAATCGCCAGAATGATATATTTTTTATCCGGGGTGTTGATGGTATAGATTTTTTGAGAAGAATCTTTAATAATGCTGTATCCGGCAGGACTATTTTTAAATGACTCCTTCATGGATGGATACCAGTTTTTCCAATTGTACACATTGGTAATTTGTGGCATCGTGTTGTCAAAGCTGGCTACAATGCTTATACTGGTTTTTTTTGAAATGGGGAAAGAAAAGAAAATAATAAGAATGACCAGGATGATCAGAAAAGCAGCAACACGTTTTTTCATTGAAGTCGAAAGATATTAAAAAAGGGCCTTTTGAAATTTTAAATTCAGACTTAACGAATTATAGGATTGTTAAGATTTGCCTGACTGTCTGCCAGGCAAAAATAAGTAATATTGAATGCGGGAATAAGTCGTAAATCAAACCAGGATTTTAATTGTGTTAGGGAAATAAATATTGAATAATTTGTGCGGGTTATGAGGCATTTTAAAGGGGTTCGCTACTACATATTCCTGCTGCTGTATGGGGCTTTGCCAATCACCGGCTGCAAACAAGAACCCGCCTTACCGCCTTTATTTGAGATTAAAGATGACAATAGTACAGGACTTCATTTCGCCAATAAACTAACACCCACCCAGGATTTCAATGTGTTCGATTACATGTATTTCTTCAATGGTGCCGGTGTGGGTGCAGGCGACTTTAATAACGACGGCAAAATAGACCTGTTTTTTGCTGCCAGCCAGGGCGACAATCAATTATATTTAAATGAAGGCAACCTTCAATTTAAAAATGTAACCAAAGAAGCCATGATCCCGGAAGATGGCGGCTGGTCTACAGGTGTTTCTGTAGTTGATATCAATAATGATGGATTGCTCGATATCTATATATGCCGTGTCGGTAATTACGAAAGGCTGCAAAGCAGGAACCAGTTACTTATCTGTCAGGGCATAGATAAAAACGGGGTGCCTTACTATAAGGACGAGGCGAAAGAATATGGACTGGATTTCTCCGGGTTTAGCACACAGGCAGTATTTTTTGATTATGACGGAGATGGTGACCTGGATATGTACCTGCTCAATCATTCTATTCATCAAAACGGAACCTATGGTGTACGCAGTGATTTATTGAATAGAGCGGTAACAGGTTCCGGAGATCATATTTTCCGTAATGATGGAAATGGTCATTTCACCGATGTTACCAAAGAAACAGGCATCAATAGTTCCATACTCGGTTATGGTCTCGGGATCACTGTAGCTGATATTAATATGGACGGGTATCCGGACATATATATCGGGAATGATTTTCACGAGAATGATTATATGTATATCAACCAGCATGACGGAACCTTTAAAGATGAACTTAATCAAAAGCTGATGCACACGAGCCGTTACACGATGGGTGTTGATGTGGCCGATGTTACGAATGACGGGTTCCCTGAAATTATAACCATGGACATGCTGCCATACGATCCCTATATTCTGAAAAGATCTGAAGGCGAGGATACCTATGATATTTTTAATCTTAAAATCGGATTAGGATTTAACTATCAGTATACCAGGAATAACCTGCAATTAAACAGGCGAAATGGTATGTTCAGTGAGGTTGGTCTCTATGCAGGTATTGCCGCGACGGACTGGTCCTGGTCGCCATTGTGGTTTGATTTTGATAATGACGGGTTGAAAGATTTATTTGTATCAAACGGAATTCCCCGACGGATGAATGATATTGATTTCATCAATTTTATTTCCAACCAGGAAATACAGGAAAAAATGCGGTCGCCAAACAAAGAACAGAAAGACCTGGATTTGATAGACAGGTCCCCGCAAATAAAAATACCCAATCGGTTTTTTAAGAATGACGGAGAAATGCGTTTCACGGACCTGGGAAACCGCATTGGGAATGAAAAAAGCACATATTCTAACGGCGCCGTATATGCGGATTTAGACAATGACGGGGACCTGGATGTTGTGGTTAATAATATTGACGAACCCGCCATGCTCTATGAAAATAAAACTGCGGATAATAAAAGTAAAGCGTTTGTTGAAATCAAATTAAAAGGCTCTGCGCAGAATATTAATGCCATAGGTTCCAAAGTGATTTTATATACAAGCGATGGAATCCGTACTTATGAAAAATTTCCGGTAAGAGGTTTTCTGTCAAGTTCTGAAATACCCATTCATATAGGATTGGATAAAACCAAAGTTGATTCCGCTTTCCTTATCTGGCCCGATAACAGTTATCAATCCATCCAACTTCAGCCATTAGATACAATTATCAGCTTCAGTTACAGTAAGGGATTACAGAAATTTAATTATGATCTGCTAAAAAATTATTATAAAAATCCAACAAGACCGATTGAAGATATCACCGCACAAACCGGTATTCAGTATAAGCATAAGGAGAATTCTTTTCATGAATTTGATCTGGAGCCGCTGATGCCACATATGTTGTCTACGGAAGGCCCCGGTCTCACGGTAGCTGATTTTAACCATGATGGCCTGGATGATGTTTTTATCGGTGCATCAAAAAACGGAAAGAGCGCTATATATCTTCAACAGAAATCGGGTAAATTTCTGAAGACGGTTCAACCGGCATTTGAAACGGATACTTCTTATGAATATGTCGCTTCCTGTGCAGCAGATATTAATAATGATGGCTTTCCCGACCTGGTTACCGCTAATGGAGGGAATGAATATAGCGGGAAAGACGAACATCTTCGTCCAAGAATCTTTTTGAATGACGGTAAAGGAAATTTCATACGCGACCAGACTGCTTTTGACAGCATATTTGTAAATGCAGTTTCTATCGTATCCATGGATTTTAATGGTGACGGGTATCCGGATCTGTTTATCGGAGGAAGATCAGTTCCGCTGAAATATGGACAGGTACCAAGGTCTTATCTATTATTGAATAATGGAAAAGGGAAATTCATTGACGTGACAGATAAACTGGCGCCAGGACTTTCCAATATAGGGTTAGTTACAAACGCCCTGTGGTACGATATAGATCAGGATGGGCAGAAAGATTTGATTCTGTCACTGGAATGGGGAGGCATTGTTGCATTCTTAAATCATAATGGGTCCTTTGTTAAAAAAGAACTAACGGATAAAAAAGGCTGGTGGAATTTTATTTTGCCGGTTGATCTGAATCACGATGGAAAAATCGATCTCATCGTTGGCAACCTCGGATTGAACAGCAGGTTAAAAGCCACAGAAAAAGAACCCGTACGCCTATACTATTATGATTTTGACGGGAATGGTAAAAAGGATCAGATCTTATCATATTACATCAACGGACGTGAGTTGCCATTTGCGAATAAGGATGAATTGCAAAAACAGATCCCGAGTATAAATAAGAAATTTCTCTATGCGGCAGATTTTGCAAAAGCATCTTTTACAGATATTTTTCCCAGGGAAGATTTAGATAAGGCGGATGTTTTCACAGCTAATTATTTTTCAAATGCAGTTTTGATGAATCGTGGTGATTTAAAATTTGATGTGATCGCTTTGCCCTGGGAAGCACAGTTATCTTCTTACAGGGATGCAGTAGTAATAGATGCGAATCACGACAGCTTGCCTGATATTTTACTTGTCGGAAATTATTATGAAAATAATATTCAAATGGGCAGATATGATGCAGACTTTGGAACCATATTAATTAATCATGGTAATGGATCGTTCAGTACAGAAAGCCTGAATGGACTCGCGATCAAAGGCGAGGTGAGACATATAAAAAAAATAAATGTCGGAGGGAAGGAAGCTTTTATTCTCGCGAGGAATAACGACAGCACCATGGTAATTCAATTCAAAAACTAGCTGCCTGATCGTTCAAATCAACCAGTCAATATTGACTTATATAAAATTCTGGTCAAAAATTTTATTGAATATCAATCGTTTATAAAGGCAGCTATAAAAAATAGGGCCTGAAACTTTGGGAATAAACAAGGGATCCCCCTACCTTTGCCGTCCTTTAAATAAACTGCCGGGATAGCGGTGGTAAATCAAAAAAAGAATCATGAGCAAATTACATTTCACCACAAAACATGCGAACGAGGCTACTGTGCAACGTGATTGGTACGTTGTGGACGGTACTAATCAAACCGTTGGCCGCATGTGCGCGCGTATAGCAGCTATATTGCGTGGTAAGAATAAAGTCTATTACACTCCCCACGTTGACTGCGGCGATTTTGTTATCGTCACCAATGCAGAAAAAGTGGTGTTCTCGGGAAATAAACTGGAAGATAAGATCTACATCAATTTTTCAGGTTATCCGGGCGGGAAAAAAGAAGAGACAGCTAAAAACCTGTTGAAACGCAGACCTGAAGCTGTGCTTGAAAGAGCCATAAAAGGAATGCTTCCAAAAAACAAACTTGGACGTAAGATGTATAAAAAGCTGTTTGTTTATACAGGAACTGCGCATCCTCACGGTGCTCAGCAACCGAAGGAATTAAAATTTTAAATTTCTCTTCATAATGGAAAAACAAAAACTTGCCACAGGAAGAAGGAAAGAAGCCGTAACACGCATTTTTCTGACAAGAGGCACCGGCAAAATCACTATCAACGATAAAGATTACAAAGAATATTTCTCTCTGGCTTATTTACAGAACCAGGTGGATCTGCCGTTGAAAACGATTGAGTCTGTCGATAAATTCGATATACAGGTTAATGCAACAGGCGGTGGTATCAAGGGTCAGGCTGAAGCCTGCAAACTTGGGATCGCCAGGGCCCTGCTTGAAGTAAATCCTGAATTTCGCCCGGCTCTGAAGGCTGCAGGCCTGCTTCGTCGCGACCCAAGGTCTGTAGAACGCAAGAAACCGGGACGTAAGAAAGCGAGAAGAAGCTTCCAGTTCAGTAAACGTTAATTTATTAATTCAAATCAGTTGAAAGCCAGGTTCCGCGACCAGGGCTAAAAGTTTAATCATATGGAACAGAATACTTCACTTCAGCAGCAGTTATTGGAAGCCGGTGTGCATTTCGGGCATTTGAAGAAAAAATGGAATCCTAAAATGCTGCCATACATCTTCGCGGAGAAGAAAGGCATTCATATTATCGACCTCAATAAAACAACGGAAAGTCTCCAGGAAGCATCTGCTGCTTTGAAGCAGATTGCCAAATCCGGTAAGAAGATCATGTTTGTCGGCACTAAAAAACAGGCAAAGGAAATTGTTACCGAATGTGCGAAAAGAGTTTCCATGCCATTTGTTACAGAACGCTGGCTGGGAGGTATGCTTACGAACTTTAATACCGTACGTAAGAGTGTTAAGAAAATGCAGAGCATTGAAAAAATGCTTACGGACGGAACTTTCGACAGTATTACGAAGAAAGAACGTCTTACACTGGCGAGAGATAAGGATAAGATGGAAAAAGTACTGGGAGGTATTGCCCAACTGGGACGTGTACCCGCTGCGCTTTTTCTGATTGATATCGGCCATGAACATATTGCGCTGGCAGAGGCAAAAAAACTGGGCATCACCACATTTGGCATGGTAGATACGAATTCAGATCCGAACAAAGTAGATTTTGCCATCCCTTCCAACGACGATGCAACCAAATCCATCGCGATCATTGTAAATTATATCGCTGCTGCGATAGCTGAAGGTCTTGTTGAAAGACAGGCTGCAAAAGATGAAGATGTAGAAGAAGTGACAAGTGATGAGAATGAAAAGAAAGCAGCACGTATCCAGGCGGAAGCCGAGATCGAAGCGAGCCGCGGAAGAGGAGAAAAAACTGCAAGGACCCCGGGTGCACCAAAACGCCGTATTCCAAATACCGGCCGTCGTACCGGAGCGCGATGATCTAAGCGTAAGGCGTAAGGCTTAGAGCGTAAAGCGTAAGGCGTAAAGCGTAAAGCATAATGCTTAAAGCGTAAGGCGTAAGGCATAAAGCGTAAGGCCAAGTGTATAAGGCTCAAAGCAGAGAAAAAGATTAAATATCATAATCAAAATATTTTAGATGTCAACAACTACTACAATTACAGCAGCAGAAATCAACAAGCTTCGCCAGGTAACCGGCGCGGGCATGATGGACTGCCGTAAAGCCCTGGTTGAAAGCGACGGGGATTTTGAAAAAGCAATTGATTACCTGAGGAAGAAAGGTCAGAAAGTTGCTGCCCTTCGCAGCGACCGTGAAGCGAAAGAAGGCGTCATCATTGCTAAAACAACCGATGATCATAAAACCGGATTGATTATTACACTGGCCTGTGAGACTGATTTCGTGGCTAAAAATGCAGAATTCGTAGCGTTTGCGCAAAGTATCATGGATGTTGCGATCAGGAACAATGTAAAATCGCTGGAAGAATTGCAGCATTCCAAACTGGAAAATGCAACCGTGGCTGATAAGATCAATGATCAGGTGGCAAAAATCGGAGAGAAAATTCAGATTACACGTTTTGAAAGAATAGATGCCGAAGCGGTTGCTTCCTATATACACGGCGCTTACAGAATGGGCGTATTGGTTGGACTGAATAAAAATTCAGCACAAACTTTAGAAGCCGGAAGAGAAGTTGCTATGCAGATCGCGGCCATGAATCCGGTTGCTGTGGATCAGGATGCGGTATCTCCTGAAATGATTGAAAGAGAAAAAGCCATTGTGACAGACCAGATTCGAAATGATCCTAAAATGTCTGGAAAACCAAATGAGATGATCGAAAAAATCGCTGTAGGAAAGTTGAATGCTTTCTTTAAAGAAAATACATTAACTGCACAGGCTTTTGTGAAAGATCCTTCCAAAACAGTGGGGGATCACTTGAAATCAGTTGACCCGCTGCTTAAAGTCACCCAGTTTAAAAGAGTTCAGCTAGGATAATAAAACCCGCCATTTGGCGGGTTTTTCTTTATCATATTATTCCTCTTTCTTTGCAGTAATCAAACTAATATATGCTTCCAAAATACACCCGTGTACTCCTGAAATTATCTGGTGAGGCCCTGATGGGGGATAAAAATTTCGGATTTGATAATGCGGTGATTGCTCAATATGCGGCTGATATCAAAACGATCGTAGACCTGGGCGTACAGGTCGCCATTGTTATAGGCGGCGGTAATATTTACCGGGGTATGAATGAGAAGGAGACAGGCATTGAAAGGGCACACGGGGACTATATGGGTATGCTGGCGACTGTGATCAATGGAATGGCTATGCAGGCAGGCCTTGAGAAAATAGGGGTTTTTACCCGTCTGCAGAGCGCAATAAAAATGGAACAAATAGCTGAACCTTATATCCGGAGACGAGCTATCAGGCACCTGGAAAAAGGCAGGGTGGTCATATTCGGGGCAGGTACTGGTAATCCTTATTTCACTACGGATACCGCAGGCTCCCTCCGGGCCATTGAAATAACGGCAGATGTAATTCTCAAAGGAACACGTGTGGACGGGATCTATACTGCCGACCCGGAAAAGGACAAAAACGCAAAAAAATACAGTACTATAACCTATCAGGAATGCATTACCAACAACCTGAAAGTGATGGATATGACTGCTTTCACCCTCTGTATGGAAAATGATCTCCCAATCATCGTTTTTGACATGAATAAACCAGGGAACCTCAAAAGAGTGGTTACCGGCGACCAGGTAGGAACCCTGGTGACGGCTTAGTTACGTATTTATACTTTAAATTCAAGCCCAGCTTGTATTTATGCAGGGATATTCCTATTTTGTAACGCTGAAAATCACCACTTTCTACGATTTACCCACTCAGATCCGCTATCCCATTAATCGCCAGCCCTGGTCTGCGGGAAATCCTTTGTTCTGAGGACCAGAGACAATATGAAGACATTACCCCTAATACTTGGTTATACCTTAACCGTAAGACTGCCTGAAATAATTATATTTCTTTTGGGCGCCCTCATTTTGGGGTTCACCATACATTATTTCTGGACGACTCGCAATACGATCCGGATTCAAAAAGCGGTTCCTCCTGAAGAAGGCATAAATGATAATGATAACTGGAAGCTGAAGTATTATACAGATATGGAGATCCAGGAGAAAACAATGCTGCAAATCCGCGAGCGGCTTTCAGAGTCGGAGGAAAATGAAAAGATATATCATCTTGAAACAGAAGAACTGCGTGAAGAGCTGGCGCTCCTGAAAGAAAAATATACGCGCACCGAGGCCCTTGTTAAACCTCCCACATTAACAGATGATTATTTACATCAGCTAAAGATTGCACAGGAAAATCTTTTTCAATACAATCAGCACATAAATAAACTGCTTCAGCAGATTCAGATGCTCAAAGAGTCTGAAAAAAAATTCCAGGACCTTCAGCAGCAACATTCAGTATTGAACGAACAGTTATCCGGCATGCACCGACAGCTCGCAGAAAAAGACGCCGAGATCAACCGCATTTTGCAGGAACAAAGACTTGTGTTGGAAATGAATGAACGCATGGATAAAGCCTATGCTGATTTCACCCAGATGCAGGAGAAACTGCGTAAGCTGGAACAATATCTGGATCAGCCCCACAGTAAAAGAATTGAATACGATCAGCTGCAGGAATCGTATTTTAAAATCAACAGGGAATATGACGAGGTAAAAGGAAAGCAAATGGCCCTCTTCGATGAAAACCAGCGCCTGAGCAGGATCCTGGCTGATACAGAGGATAAGCTGAAAGAAGCTAATTTCCAACGACAGCTATACCACAAGAAAATGTTATTCTATGAAGAATTAAATCGCGACATGCAGGAAGCTTCAGAACAGCATAAAAAAATGGAGAGCCAGTTGCGTCGGATCAGCGAAATGGAATCCTTCCTTTCGCGATCTTCACACAAAGAACCGCCTGGTTCAGGGAAACCGATTATTTAGTTGACGGTTGACGGTTGACGGTTGACGGTTGACGGTTGACGGTTGACCGCAAGACGAAATAAGATAATACATAATTTTAATTTCTTCATTCCTAATTTACAAAATTAGTTTTAGGCTTTAGGCTTTAGGCTTTAAGCTTTAGGCCTTTCTTTCCGTAATTTTATTGAATGACCCGGATCGCAGATATAAGAAAAGAATATATTCTTCACAGTTTGAATAAAGAAGATGCTGCAGAAAATGCGATGGAGCAATTTGGACGCTGGTGGCAGGATGCATTGAATAGTGAAATTATTGAAGTAAATGCAATGACACTGGCCACTGCTTCTGCGGATGGACTTCCCGCCGCACGTATTGTTTTGTTGAAAGGTTTTCGTGAGGAGGGCTTTCAGTTTTATACAAATTATGAAAGCTTCAAGGGAAGACAGCTTTTGGAAAATCCCAGGGCCTGCCTGGTTTTTTTCTGGAAAGAAATCGAAAGACAGGTACGCATCACAGGATTAGTGGAAAAACTCAGTAAGGAAGAAAGCGATAATTATTTCAAATCAAGACCTGCAGGTAGCAGGATTGGTGCTTGGGCTTCTCCGCAGAGTGAAGTGATTGAAAGTAGCGATTGGCTGCAGAACCGTGCAATACAGTTTGAAAAGAATTTTGCAGAAACCGGTATCCCAAGACCACCCCATTGGGGCGGATACCTGGTAAGGCCCGTTACCATTGAGTTCTGGCAGGGCAGACCGAACCGGTTGCACGACAGACTCTTATATTCATTACAGGAAAATGGTAATTGGATGATTGAAAGATTAGCACCATAGAATGGATGACCGATGACCGATGACGGTTGACCGAAGTTTAAAGTATTCTCACACCCTCACACTCTCCTAGGCTTCTTTCTTCTTAACCACAACTTTCTTTTCATTCCTTGGTCTGCTCTTACCAAATGACCCTTTGAATATTTTACCCTTTTTTGTCTTTTTATCTCCTTTGCCCATGTTATTTTTATTAAGAGTGCAAAGATCAGTAAAATAAAAAGCTCCGGCTAATTTATAATCAGATAACCGGAGCTCTTCAGGAAGTAATAAGGACTGCAATTACATTTTGGCAGACAATTCTTTACCCGCTTTAAACTTTGCTACTTTTTTCGCTTTAATTTTTATTACAGCACCAGTCTGAGGATTACGACCATTACGGGCAGCTCTTTTGGAAACAGAGAATGTACCAAAACCTACCAGAGTAACTTTTCCACCACCTTTCAGTGTTTTAGTAACTGCTTCAACAAATGAATCTAACATATCATTGGCCTGAGTTTTTGTAATGCCGGCATCATCGGCAATTTTTGAAATTAATTCTGCTTTGTTCATAGTGTAATTTTTTGTACCGGCAAATATACCTGCTTTTTATTTCCGCCAAAACTTTTTAGGTCAGTTATAACAGATATAATTCAGCGCGGATAAGGGTTTCAGGCAATTATACTTTTCCACAATTAACACACAGGGCCTGGATGAAATCAAAAATTGATTCTATTTTTTGAGTTCAAGGTAAACAGGACAATGATCGCTATGTTTAATATCCGGAAAAATATCCGTGTTTAATACCCGGCTGGCTAGGTTATTAGTAACACAGAAATAATCGATCCGCCATCCCTTATTATTAAGTCTGACAGATGGGAATCGCTGGCTCCACCAGCTGTAACGATGTGGCTCCGGGTGTTGTTTCCTGAAAATATCAGTCCATCCGCTTTCCAGAAATTTATCCATCCAGCCTCTTTCTGCAGGTAAAAAGCCGGATGAATTTTTATTTCCTTTCGGATCATGAATATCAATTTCTTTGTGGGCAATATTATAGTCGCCACACAGAACAATGCGTGGATATTTTTTTTTCAGTTCATCCAGGTAAAGATATATTTCATCCAGCCACTTATATTTAAATTCCTGCCTGATATCGCCGGAAGTACCCGAAGGGAAATAAGCATTGATAAGATGAATATCACCAAAGTCAAGGCCGATGACCCTTCCCTCTTCATCACTCAGCGCGTGACCCGTTCCAAATTGTACTTTATCGGGTTTAATTTTTGTAAAAACAGCAACTCCGCTATACCCTTTTTTTTGTGCGCTGAACCAATAATCCTGATAACCGAGTGCCGTAATTTCCTCATGCGCCACATTGTCCTTTTCCGCTTTTGTTTCCTGAATACAAATAATATCTGCCGGATATGTTTTTAACCAATCTATAAATCCTTTTTTTATTGCGGCTCGGATACCATTAACATTATAACTTATAATTCGCATAGATGCCATCCTGTTGTTTGCTTATATTCGATATGTAATTTACTTCTTGTTTACTAAAGAACGAAAAGCCTATGGCAGAAACTCAACCGGTCATTTCATCCAAAAGATCCCTGTACCTGGAAGGACCGCAAAGCCGCGGTGTGGAATTTGCATTTGCCTGGAAAGTGTTTTTCCAGATCCTTGCCGGCAACCGCGCTTTATATTTTGTTGGACCCTGCATTACAGTATTCGGATCCGCGCGGTTCAAAGAAGATCATCCTTATTATGGTGTTGCCCGTGAATTCGGGAAACGTATTGCGGCCATGGGTTTCACAGTAATGACTGGCGGTGGGCCCGGAATAATGGAAGCAGCGAACCGGGGTGCATTTGAAACTGGCGGCAATTCGGTAGGTTGCAATATCCATCTTCCAATGGAACAGCAACCAAATAAATATATGCAAAAGTGGATCACATTTGATTATTTTTTTCTTCGAAAAGCGATGTTGCAAAAATATTCCTATGCTTTTATCGTGATGCCGGGAGGATTTGGCACCCTGGATGAATTGTTCAATACGCTTACCTTAATCCAAACCAAATCTATCACGCAGTTTCCTGTGGTGCTTTATGGGAAATCATATTATGAACCGTTGCTCGAGATGTTTCGAAAAATGAAAAGCGAAGAAACCATTTTAGTGAATGATTTCAACTTGCTTTTAGTTACTGATGATTTGGATGAAGCCATGAATCATATCAAGACATACATTTCAAGTAATTACAATCTTCAAAAAAAACGCAAACGCCTGTGGTGGTTGTTTGAAAAAAAATTTCCTTCTTAAGCCTAAAGCCTAAAGCCCAAAGCTTAAAACTAGTATAAGAGTATAGGAGTGTAATTAATAATTAAAATAAGTTTTAGGCTTTAGGCTTTAAGCTTTAGGCTTAGAAAGGTTTTAGGCTTTAAGCTTTAGGCTTTAAAAGTTTTAGGCATTAAGCTTTGGGCTTTAGGCCAAAAAAAGGTGTTAAGTTTAGTTAATGACTTTGCCTACTGGAAACGTAACTCCGAGGCTGAGAATCATTTCATAGGTTCCAAAAGCCTGTTTTGCTGTTCCATCATAAATCTTCAAACCGGAATAACGGGCATAATCTAGCTTGTTTCCATACTCGAGATAGATATAGTGGAAAAAAGTAAATTTTAAATCGCCTTCTGCACCAACATTCCATCCTCCTAACTGAAAGTGAGGATCATTTGGCGGCTGACTAAAAAATTTATTCTGCACATGCGGTATAACAGGACCCACACCAAATTTTCCCAATCCATCCACTATGATCGTTTGTTTTTTGTTGGTCCATATATGCCATCGTTTTACAATATTGAATAATAAAAAGTTCGCACCATTGTTCAGATAGTAATAGGAACTATCTGTTGATCCCGGTGCGCTGGACGCAAACAGCACTTCTTTGTCCACAGGTTTGCTGTCATATGTCCCTTTAATATGAGCCATCTGACCATCACTGAAAATAAATTTTGGATGATCAAAATTGATCTCAACACCAAGACCTTTTATCACGTTGAAAATATAACCTACACGATAATTATATTGAGGGATGGAAATGGCCTTATTAAATACCCCATCATCCCAACCCTTGTGATCGTGCCCGCTGATATCTTGAAATGTAAAATTGTTTCCGAGAGCAGGCTGATCAATTTTTACGTTACTGTGTGTATACCATTCAGTATTATATCCCCAGGAGATATAGAATTCCCCTGATCTTTTCTTCCCGGTTTTAACCTGTACGCTGTTAGTTTGTACAGCCGGCATGTCGGGTGTAGCTGTCTGAGCCAGGCTGATTAGCGGTGATAGTAGTAGTACAATAAAGAAACTCCTGCACACACAATTTCGGTTACTCATAATTGGACGTAGTATGATTTTTCAGAGCGCAATTTACGATCATTCTTTTAAATGGCCGGTTAATGTCTATGATTCATAATCCAGTACAGGGCGCAACCATCTTTCTATTTCAGAGATTTCCATATTTTTTCTGACAGAATAATCTTCTACCTGGTCTTTATTTATTTTTCCGACGCCGAAATATTTACTTTCAGGATTTGCGAAATACCACCCACTCACCGAAGAAGCGGGATACATCGCAAGGGATTCCGTAAGTGTAATACCCGTTGTTTTTTCTCCGCCCAGTAAATTAAACAGTTTAGTTTTTTCTGTATGATCCGGACAGGCGGGATAGCCTGGCGCGGGGCGGATTCCAGAATATTCTTCCCTGATCAGTTGTTCATTGGTAAGTTCCTCGGTTTTCTGGTATCCCCAGTATTCTGTACGGACTTTTTTATGAAGCATTTCAGCAAATGCTTCTGCGAGACGGTCAGCAAGTGCTTGTAATATGATTTTATTATAGTCATCCAATTCTGCCATGAACCTGTCTATATGTTTTTCTATTCCCTGGATGGTTACAGAAAACGCACC
>Ga0206982_1132_pt1 | contig 23764 bp, 20 predicted proteins | sample Alteio_BWMinCont_18_FD_153493 | JGI IMG/M metagenome (GOLD analysis project Ga0206982, IMG submission 153493) | Enriched cells from forest soil in Barre Woods Harvard Forest LTER site, Petersham, Massachusetts, United States -... | ecosystem: Environmental > Terrestrial > Soil > Temperate forest >... | reverse complement strand
TCCAGGCAGCTTATGATGCAGCAAAATTACTCGATGGTGTGTACTCGCTTTATAATGCAACCCCGGGAGATAAGGTACAGAATTATGTTGATCTGTTCCTGAAGCCCAATAGCCCCGAGAATATATTTATAAAACAGTATTCTATAGCTAACCATACAGCTCATAGCTGGGATGATACCATGTCGCCGCGCTACTTTACAGCTAATGCGCTTTCGCGCTCATACCCAACATTAGATTTGGTACAGCTTTGGGGCGATTTGCCGATAACCAATCCCGATGGCACACCTATACGTTATGACAACCGTGCGCAACTAATGCAGCGGCTTGAACCAAGATTGCAGGCTACCATTTATTTCCCTGGAGCAACCTTAAGAGGGCTTACTTTTGATATGCAAAGAGGTATTTATCCAACTTTTAGCGGAACAGCCGCCGCTGAAGTTGCAAAACCGGCTAACTCGCGCTCATACATACTTTCAGGTGCTACATCAACACTCTACCAGGGTGTGCAGGTTATTGGCTTTACAGGCCCATGGACAGGCGGTGATGAATTAACGCGCACAGGTTTTTATGTACGTAAATATGTTGATTATACTAAGTTGCAGTCAGCGGTTAATCTGAACACGAGTGTACAGCCCTGGATAGATTTTCGTTATGCCGAAATATTGTTGAACCGCGCCGAAGCTGCTGTTGAATTAGGCAATACCAGCGATGCACTAGCCGATATCAACCTGATAAGGGACAGGGCCGGTGCGACACTTTATTCGTCTATCGACCTGACTAAAGTACGTAATGAAAGATGCATGGAGCTTGCCTTTGAAAACCAGTATTACTGGGATCTGAAAAGATGGCGCACCGCTGATGTGGTGTTGGACAAAGCACATTTTAAAGGCCTGATGCCATATTTTGTATTTGACGAAAACAAATACATTTTCCTTGCCGAGCCCGAATTGTTTAACCGTGAATATACATTCCCGAAACAAAATTATTACGAACCAATTCCGGGTGGGGAAATTGCAAATAACCCGAACCTATTGCCTAATAATCCTGGTTATTAAAAAATAAAAATTAAAAGACATGAAAAAACTGATTAATATAATTTTGATGGGCGTAATGATACTTGCGGGTTCTGCGTGCACAAAAATAGATAACTATCCCGGTCCCAACGCTTCATTTCAGGGTAATTTAATATCATCAACAGGCGGTAATTTCCCTACATCTGGTGGCAGTACACAAATTTGGCTTCAGCAAATTGGCTGGACCGCTCCGCAAACTATCCCCAGTAAATTCGATGGGACTTTTGAGGACACCCAACTGTTTAGCGGGGGCTATAAGGTGGTACCTACCGGAGGTGCCTTTTGGCCCGTTTATGACACGGTAACCGTTGTTCTTGCCAAGGGTACAAAGCATGACTTTACTGTTACGCCTTACCTGGTGATCAAAAATTTTACCGCGACTTTAAACGGTACAACACTCACCCTAACGTATGATATTGATGCGCCGGTAGTAGCAGGTTTACCCACCATTAAGGATACGCAGCCCTATGTTAATACCACCGCTCTGGTAGGCACAGGAGCTTCAATACAGGTTTTCTCTGACGCAAACGCCGTAGCCATCAATAAAGACTTTATTGATATGACTGCTGCCGATAAATCGAGGACCTTAACGGTGCCTAATCTTATACCGGGCCGTACATTTTTTGTACGTGTTGGAGTGCGTTTAAGCGATAGCTACAACAGCTCCAATTTTTCTAACATAATACAGATAGATGTTCCTAATTAATTAATCTTAAATAAAAGGAAATGAAATTCGTTAAAATAATGATGGCATGTTCCATCTTCATAATAGCACTTGCAGTTATTAGCTGTCAAAAAGTGCAATATAAATCCAGAGACACCTCGTACCTGAAACCACCGCCTCCGGATACAACCCCGGTAGTAATTGATACCTCGGCTGTGCTTAGTAATTGTGATCAATTAGATGGCTGGAGCGTAGTAAATGGAGGGCAATTGCTAACAACCGGCCAAAAGGAGGGAAAAGGCTATATTCAGGGAAGCATTGCGCCGGGCGGAAACTTTATGCAGTTTGCGCTATCGCTTACCACCCCTGTTAATACAAAACAAACCTTAGCTACCGGCGAATTAAAATTCTGGTTTTATATTCAGGACGTTTCCCAGCTAACAACAAGTGGCCAGATACAATTTGGCAGTGCCAATGATCCGGATAATAAACGTGTTGGCTGGGGGCTTGATAAAGTTCTTCCATTATGTCATAATGGATGGAACCATTTAGAGCTGAGATTCACCGACGGATACCTGTCGGGAGATGGCGGGCCGGATTTAACAGCTATGAATTATATGAGGATATTCTTCAACACCACAGCTAACGTAACTACAGCTCAAATGTATGGTATTGATGATGTGAGAGTTGATGTGGCGAACCCTGTTATGATTAATAATTGCGATCAATTAGATGGCTGGAACGTAGTAAATGGAGGCCAATTACTAACAAAGGGCCAGCAGGAAGGTGCCGGCTATATTCAGGGAACCATTGCATCAGGGGGAAACTTTATGCAGTTTGCGCTATCGCTTGCTACCCCTATCGATACAAAAACAACCTTACCCGTGGGCTACTTAGAGTTCTGGTGGTATATTCAGGATGTTTCTCAATTAACAACAAGTGGTCAGATACAATTTAGCAGCGCCAACGATCCGGATAATAAACGCGTTGGTTGGGGGCTGGATAAAGTTCTCCCAACATGTCACAATGGCTGGAACCACTTAAAGCTGAAATTTACGGATGGATACCTGTCGGGAGATGGAGGGCCGGATTTAACAGCTATGAACTATATGAGGATATTCTACAACACCACAGCTAACGTAACGTCGGCTCAAAATTATGGTATTGATGATATCGAAGTTCATGTAAAATAATTTTTCACTAAAACTTATTAATTAAAACCATCAAAATGGCGGAGAGCACGTCTCTCTGCCATTTAACTTTTACATTTTATAATAAATAAACACCCTGTAATGATATCTATATTTCATTTATTTAAAACGTCAGCAGGCAAATCCGGGTTGAAACACCTTTCTGCAATTTTAGGTTTAACTATGTTACTGGCTTCCCCTGCCGTTGCCCAGGAGAAAACCGATACCGCAGCTGTGGGCAACCCTTTTGTAACGGATATTTACACTGCCGATCCGTCTGCACATGTTTGGAAAGATGGCCGGCTTTATGTGTACCCGTCGCATGATGTAGCCCCCGCGCGAGGCTGTGACCTGATGGACCAGTACCACGTTTACTCGACCGACGACATGGTGCACTGGAAGGATGAAGGCGAAATATTACGTGCCAGCCAGGTTGAATGGGGCCGCCCCGAAGGTGGCTTTATGTGGGCGCCTGATTGTGCCTATAAAAATGGCACCTATTACTTCTACTTCCCCCACCCAAGCGGAACAGACTGGAACCACACCTGGAAAATAGGAGTTGCTACCAGCAAAAGCCCCGCCAATGGTTTTAAGTCGCAAGGCTATATAAAAGGGCTTGAATCCATGATAGATCCATGCGTATTTGTTGACGATGACGGCCAGGCTTATTTTTATTATGGCGGTGGCGGAACCTGCAAAGGTGGCAAGCTAAAAGACAATATGGTGGAGATTGACGGCAAAATGCAAAAAATGGATGGTCTGGAAGATTTTCACGAAGCAAGCTGGGTTCATAAAAGAAATGGCATTTACTACCTGTCATATTCTGATAACCACGATGTTAAGGGCAAACACAATCAAATGCGCTATGCAACAAGTACCAATCCTTTAGGGCCATGGACCTACAAAGGCATTTACATGGATCCCACTGATAGCTATACTAACCACGGTTCAATAGTACAGTTTAAGGGGCAATGGTATGCATTTTATCATAACAGTTCGCTCTCACACCAGGACTGGTTAAGGTCCATCTGCTTTGATAAGCTATACTACAATACTGACGGAACCATTAAAAAGGTTGTACCAAGCGAATTTATAAAAAGCAAAAATTAATCTTAGCCAAATACAAACATCTGCTCAAAATAAACTTATTAACCATAGCATTATAATACTAACGAATATGAGAATAAGAAAGATGAATGCGTTATTAATTATAGCGCTGTTACCCGCGATACTAAGTAGCTGTTCAAAGAAAATCAGCCCTGCGCCGCTTCCCAATACGGACACCGTAGCTGTTGTTCATACGCCTTCGCCTGTAGGCGATGTGGTAGGTAAAGTGGTTGTGGGCTACCAGGGGTGGTTTGCAGCAATAGGCGATGGATCGCCGATTAACTTATACTGGCATTGGGCACAAACGTGGGAACAGGAGCCATCGCCCACCAACACAGCAATTTCGTCGTGGCCTGATGTGCGCGATTATACCAGCACCTTTCCAACCCAATATCCTAATTTGAATAATGGCCAGCCTGCAAATGTATTTTCTTCTTTTAGCGACCAAACTGTTGATACTCAGTTTAAATGGATGAAAGACTATGGCATTGATGGTGCTGCACTGCAACGCTTTAACCCCAGCGGTTTGGAAGGCCCGGTTCGTGATGCCATGGCCGCCAAGGTAAAAATAGCTGCCGAAAATAATGGTGTTAAATTTTACATTATGTACGATGTAAGCGGCTGGGCAAATATGGCTACCGAAATGGAAACTGACTGGACAAATAAAATGTCGGCGCTTACTTCATCTCCGCAGTATGCCAAACAAAATGGCAAACCGGTAGTGTGTATCTGGGGCTTTGGTTTTAGCGATGATAACCACAATTTCACCGCAGCTACCTGCCTTAGTGTTATCAAGTGGTTTCAAAGCAAGGGCTGCTATGTTATTGGTGGCGTACCAACGCACTGGCGTGATCAGGATAGTGATTCGAGGCCCGATTTCTTAGCTACTTATAAAGCTTTTGATATGCTCTCGCCATGGATGGTTGGAAGAATTGCCAATGCCAATGATTCTGACGGCTTTTATGCAAACACAAACAAGGCCGATGAAGCATATTGCCGTGGCAATGGCATAGACTATCAACCATGCGTATTACCGGGCGACCTGAGTGCCCGCCAAAGGGCACACGGCGATTTTATGTGGAGACAGTTTTACAATATGACAAGAGCCGGAGCCCAGGGCCTCTACATTTCCATGTTCGACGAATATAATGAAAGCAACCAGATAGCCAAAACAGCCGAAAGCCAGCAGTTTGTACCCGCAGGCTCAAGTTTTCAGTCGCTTGATGAAGATGGTACCGCTTGCTCATCAGATTATTATTTAAGACTGACAGGCGATGGCGCCAAAATGTTTAAGGGCCAGATAACCCTTACAGCAACAAGGCCAACCAAACCTGTATTATAATAAACATTTCCGCTTAGGTAAAAAGCCGCTGGGTCAAATTGATCTCAGCGGCTTTTTTGCGTAATTAATAAAATCCGTTGGTTGATACCCTTGTACCAAATGTTATACCCGCGGCATTAACGGCATCAATAGTAAAGTAATATTTGGTATTGATATTTAAGGCGTTTATATCCAGTTGCGTACCCTTGTAAACCTGGTAACTGCTGTAAAGCTTGTCGCCGGCAATACCATAACGTACAATATAAAACTCAGCATTAGATGAGGCTGTCCATTTTACATGCACCGTACGTTCATCGGCAGTATGACTAATGGCAAACTGCTTAACTACGCCGGGCACCGGGCCCGGCGCTTTGCCAAAAACCCGCAGACCAGATATGGAAAATAAGCCTTGCGCGGGGCAATGTACATTGGTAATACGTAGATAACGAGCCTGTACTGGTTTATCCAACTGCGTATAATCGTGAGGGGCGTCTCTCCCATCGTTTTTGTGGTTGATGATAGTATGCCATACCTTTTCATCCACAGAAGCTTCTACTAAATAACGATAGCCGTCACCGGGTGTAAAGGCATCAGCTTTGGCATCCTGATCAGCAAAGTTTACCTGTATAGCATTTATGGTGCATGTTCTATTCAAATCAACCTGTAGCCATTCGCCTGCATTGCCTGTAGCAGCCGACCACCACGTGCGGATATCCTCATCAAAGGCATTAGCTATCTCAAAGGTCTGCTTCCCATTAGCGGCAAGCACTGATGAGGCTGTCGCTTTTTTGTTGTAAGACAGCAGCATCCATTTGGGAGATTTTTTCATTAAGTTGTGCTTTGTTGTACCCGGTGCATACTGCGGATAATCGCCCAGGTAGGTATCGGTAACCAGCTGGCCATCGGCAGTAACAAATGTTGGATACAATACTAAACGCCGCTCAAACATATGCCTTATCGATATGGTACCGGTTGCAATGTGCCAGTATTCGCCCTGCTTATCTGTAAATGTGCTTGAATGCCCTGCGCCTGTAATAAACCCGGTTGGCTTAAACGAAAATGGACTATAATTTGCATAAACAAAAGGGCCATCCGGCTTATCGCTCACATAAACGCCATCGCCATAGGTTTTAAACTGCGTACCGGGCGCCGAATATTGCAGGTAATATTTACCCCCTATTTTGTTCATGTATGATCCTTCAATCCACGGCCGGGTATTAAAATCCAGGTTTCCATCTCCCGGCACCTCCCAACCGTGCTGGCTGGTGTTTGAGTTTATTAATTTAAAATGTTTGCCAATGGGTAAAAAGGTTTTGGCATCAATTTGCACCACCTACAGGGAGTCTTTATCCGAGCAGCCATTGTACAGGTACAGCCTGCCATCGGTATCTTTAAACAGGTAAGGATCGGTGCAGCCGGGGGCATAGCGGCTTATATTTTTCCATTTGCCAACGGCAGGGTCATCGGTAGTGAAGGCACCAGTATTATTGCCGCCAAAAAAATACAGCCTGTTATTAATTACGGTTATTGATGGTGCATAAACGTCCAGCGGCAAGCCTTCGGGCTTAACAAAGTGCCAGGTAATCATATTATCCGAAAACCAATAGCCCTTTTGTTTGGATGCAAATAGCCAGTACTTATTCTTATACAAAACAATGGTGGGGTCGGCAGCCTCCCGGCGGGTAATACCGCCATCGCTCTGAAAATTGTAGGGCAGATTTATGGGATTACAAAAGGTTTTAACAGCAGCCTTATTTGTTTGGGCCGATGCACTGAAATGAACCAGGCCAGCCAGCACTACTGTTAAAATTGCAAAGCGATTTCTCAAATTCATATTTTGCTTAAAACGGGTTTATCGGGCGCTAATAAAATGAACTACTATTTGTTAACTGGTGGCGGCACGTCTGCCCTAAACGGCACCTGTTTCCGGAGCATTTTGCCTGCATAGCCTGTCAAATATAAATAATAATCATTGGGGATGTCACTTTCATAAGTAACGAATGTACTCAAACCAACCGGTGGGTTTTTGGAAGCCTTAATAATGGCTGTGCCCTCATCAACTTCATCAAACATGGCTACGTACAGCATATCAGCACCACTTTTTATGGCACCGCTGATCTGATCCCAGTAAAAATGCCCGCGATTACGGGGAATTTGATTTTGCGGGCTCCGCGGGTTCATATTATGCCAGCTAAAACCTGGAAACACCGTTGGCACATACTCCACCTTATTGGCTTTGCACCAGGCTATATCATCAACTATCCGAGCCTGAAACTTGGGGTAGGTACCCTCATCGTACCGGCCTACAAACCAGGGGTGCACAATATCAACCTCGCGCAGCAGATCCTGCAGATGCGGATCTTTTTCGGTATCCGTCCCAAAATCGCGCCAGTAGGTAGGTACGCCCAGCAAAATGGAGCAGCCGCCATAAACCGGATCGTTTTTAAAAAAATCAATAATTCTTGCTGCTTCAGTGAGTCCATATTGTCTGTGATCGTTAAAACCGATGCCCCATATAGCAATTAGCGGTTTGCCGTTATGGTACAGCCAGGTTTGATTATTTCCCCGGTTGGTTACCTTCAGGCTATCCACCAAATGTTTCCAATCCTTAATCACTACCGAATCGCTCCCTGCACGCATACCCGACAGGTCATACATCACCGATATAGCCCTGTGGTACTTTTGTGCATATTTTAAAGTATTAGCCAAAACCTCATCGTTGTGTTTACGGCCATTGCCGCGTTGTACATCGGCAATAAACCGCTGTACAAATACACCATCAATACCATACTGCTGCATCCATTTAAAATGAGTTTCGGTTGATGACTTATCATACGAACTGTACAAGTAAGCATCGTTGCCATCGGCTAGTTTAAACGGGCTTTTATAGGTTTTTTTATACTCGCTCACATCGGGCCAGATATCAATATTGGTAAAGCCCGGCTCAAATTTGCCATGAGAAACATAGTGGTTCCAGCCACGTCCCGCACCGTCGTCGGGTGCATTAAACCAACCCTGGTAACCGGCCATTACAAGGCCCTTATAACTTGTAAATGCCGATGTTTTACTGTGCAAACGCTGGCCCAGGGCAACAAGGCTTAGCCCCATAAGCAAAATAGCTGAAAATACTTTTTTCATCATTAAATCCTCAATTTTTAAAGTTTAAGATTTTATAATTCAGATAGCCACAATTAATTTACAGGCACAGGATTATAAAATGGGTTATAAGCCCAAATTTGCCCGCTGCACTTAATTAATTATTAAAAATTGATTAATTAAACCTGTAAATAGATTTGTAACAGATTTATTCAAGAATTGAATGAAAATCGCGGGTGAAGGCCTCACCGTAAATAGCGCGGTACTCCTTATTAAAGTTTTCGAAGGTGTTTTTTGCCAGCGAGTGCTTGCCAATGAGTGATAATGCCTTGCATTTTAAAATCATCGCATCCTCGTTTACCGGGTCGAAATAGAAAATATCGTTGGATAGCTTGATCAAAAACTCAGGGTCATCGGCAATTTTAATGCTGCCTGCAAAGTATATGTAAGAATCGGTGATCTCGTTAGATACTTCCGACTTAAAAGCATCCAGCCATTCATATTCAATATTGGATAAAAAGTTGCCCCGCTGCGTAATTTGCGTAAGTTGAATTATCTTTTGCTTATCCAACTTATTTTTATTGGATACGATATTGAGGTATTTGTGATAATCAACAAATATTTTATTGTAATCTATCTCTATCTTCCAGTACCCCGTATCCTTTGATAAATGGCAACTGCCCATTTTATCGAGCAGCGATTTAAGCTTGGCAATATTTACCGAACGGTTGTTACGGGCGCTCTTTTCTGATTTATCAAACCAGAGTATCTCATTTAGCTTTTCGGAACTAACTCCCCTGTCGAGCTTTACTGAATATAACAAAATAACCAGGAACAGCTCTTTAAGCAAGGGGGTAAAATATTTGGTTATCTCGTTACCATCGGGTGTAAAAAGCTGCAAATCGCCGAATAAAAAAATGGCGTTTTTATTGATGTTCTTTGTACTATCTTCTTCGGCCAGTATAATTTCCTGTTCGGGGTGATAAGCAACCACTTCCGGAGATTCTGCTAACGGCTTTGGTATAAGTGGTTTACTTATAGCCGCATTTTTACGAAAATACAGAAGCCCGGCGGCAATTATAACCAGTATAAGAGTTATGGCTATCCATAATAAATAGTTACTATGGGCAATTGCCGTATCATGATCGGTTAAAGGTTCGGGTGGACTTAACAGCGAATAGATCTTGATCCTTGTTTGATCTTTCTCCTTGAATAACGTAACTGCTAAAAACTGACCGCTTGCCGGAAAATAGCACATATCCGCATAAGAATAGATATCGTGAAACAGGTAAGGAATGCTATCGCCAACAAAATTATACTTGGGTTTATCCAATGAACCCCGGATCATTTGCAGGCTCGAATTAAATTTATGCTGCGGGTATACCAGCCCGTAGTACGACCTGTCTTTTTCATTAATAACCAGCGAGTTGGCAAACACAAAATCCTCGCCCTTTACATCAATGGTAAACAGCTTTTTAAAGGCCTTATCTTTAACCGAAAACCGCATCATATCATAAACATTGTGCGGATTAACTATCTGCTGGCCCGATGCACTTCCGTAGCCGCCAATTACATATGCGGTATCGCCGTTTGCGTTTGTGCCAAGGCCGGCCAGGTATCTGGGGGTAAATGTATCACCCTTAACCTTTACTTGCTGCCAGCTATTGGTAGCAACGCTATAGCGCCTTACACTATCTTTATAAATTAACTGCCCATAGCCGCCAATGGTATATATTGAACTATCCTTATTATTGAAAAACTTATTCAGGTGGCCGTTATTAGTGGCTAAATTTTTAAAGCCCTTGTTCCATCTCCCGCTTTGCAAATCATAGGTGCCGATAGCCATTTGATCGATATACAAATAATACAGTTTATCATGATTGTACAATGCCTGATCGCCGGGCACCAGCATTTGCCTGCCCGAATTGTAGGCAATACTACTTAGCTGCGGATTTTTATTTACAGCATAAGTTATCAGTGAATCGGCGGTGATGATATAAACCTTTCCGTTAGCGGCATCAAAGGTAATGCTGGCATCGCCGGGCGCGGTAAATTCCTTTTCCATCTGCCAATTACGGTGAAGCGATTTGATCCACAACGGGTTAGTTACCGTTCCGTTATTTTGATTAACGGTTTCATGCGCTATGTTGTCCTGCCCCTCATTAAGCGGCCAGTTTGATAGCAGTTTACCATTTTGCAACACCTTTACATCTCTTAGCTTTAGGGGCGGCACATCTGTAGTTTGAAACTGACGGTAGGCATTAGCGCCAAAAAGCAGCTTATAATTGGTAATTTGTTTTAAATGAACACCCGACTCGCTGAATGATTCGCCACCGGAATATACGGTGATCTTATCATGTTTATAGTCGATAAGCAGGCGTAGATTGTTCCAATGATTAAACAGTAGTTTATCATCAATATTAAATGCGATCTTCGACAACCGCTCGCCTATTATGATCTTAAAATGGCGGATGTTGGCCTGGTTATCATATACCAGGTCAATATTTTGCGTATCATCGCCAATGAGCCTTAACAGGTATCCGAAATAAACTTCATGATTGGGGATGAACGACAGATCGAATGATACTTCAAGGCTGTCCTTGGGCGCTACATTATTCAGGTCCAGATCAAGCGTTGTACGTTTATCCTGTACTACTTCGTGGCTGTAAAATCCTAGTCCATAAGATTGCGCATTGCCTGGCAATATGAATAGAATATTTGATAAAATAACCGCGACTAAACCCGATAAAAAAAATCTCATGTTAATTAGTACACAAAAGCATTACAACTTAAGCATCCCTGTGTGTATATTTATAATTTAGGCCGGCAAATATGGTTTTTGCTTGCTTGGCTTGGCTAAATTACAATAAAAACAGTTTATATTTTAAAGATTGCAATATTATTATGAACAACAATTCGATAAAATTAAGCTAAGGGAATAGGTATAAATTTAACAAATAATAACATTAATTTACCATGCGTATTAACATATTATTTAAGTCGATTAACTACCGGCAGCTTAATTTTACCGAATGGTAAACACTTTAGGTTATTTGCCGGTGATATACACCACATCGGCTAAACGAGTGGCGGGTGAAACCTTCAGATAAACAAGCTTACCCTTTGCAACCCTACCCTCAACTGTTGTATTGTATGGCGCGTTGAGCTTAAAAGCCGCGTCCCAGCCAGTGGGCCAGGCGGGCAACAGCATTATTTTTTTGCCGTCGGTTTGCATGAGCATTTGCTGCAGGCCGTTTTCACCGTTACCACCGTTGTCTTCATCAGGATTATAATCGTTTCCTGTTGCCCAAAAGGCAGGAAATTTGAGCCGTGGATCCTTACGGGCAAAGTTAAAGCTAACATATTCCTGAGCCGTACCTGCATCACCAAGCATGGCGGCCTGAATAGGATCCTGCACCCAGCAGCCTTTGTCGCGCTGCTTACGGGTATTAAATGTATTGAGGGCCACATCCAGCTGAGGCTTGCCTAAACCAAACAACCGGAAAGGATATATGGCATATAATTCGGGGTTTTCGCTATTGAATGAATGTGCAGTTTGCGGGCCGGTATAGGGCAGTAATATCGTTTTACCCTTAATGTCCGCTGTTGGCAGTGGTGGCAGTTCGTTATAAAATTGCTGCCAGTGATGGCGTGTATTTTCGTCAACCAGTGTGCCGGGCAATTTCAGCATACGGCTGAGTATAGCGTGCAGGCCTCCAATATCCGGCGCAGGGTTATGCACCTTCCAAAACATTTCAATAGAATTATCCGGGTCGAGCAACAATTTCCCGGTACTGTCGCGGCTAAAATGTTCATCAAAAAACCGTAACCCTGCTGTGGCTACCGGCAGCAACGTTTTTTTTGCGAATGCGGTATCGCCTGTATATTCATAATAATCGAGCATCATCATGCTCAGTTCCAATATGGGCGTAAAGTAATGGTTGGTGTAATTTGCTTTAACATTAGGCCCCATAAAATTTAAGCCGCCCCAAAAGGGAGAGGTTTCGGCAAAATAGGCGCCGCCATGGTTGTAGTATTGCTTAACCTGCGTCTCATTGGCAGGGAGTATGTTGGCATACATGCGGAATAAGGGCAGCATCATATCAAAATCGCCGGCCATTAACCTTGGCCAATACATGGCACGGGTATTTTGGAACCAATACTGCCCTCCCCATGTACGGTAATCAGCATTCTCATTTTTGGCAGGGTCATCCACCACAAAAAGAGACCCATTGAATTTGATGGGGTACGCCCCCCTGCCCGCACAGGCCGTAACAAAACGCTGTAAAATATACCCTTGTGTAACACCAGCGGCCGTTTCATTGCCACTAACAAATACCCAGCTGCGCTCCCAAAATTGCTGCCACCATTGCTGATGGGCTAAACGCGTTTGATTTAGACTAAGCTTTTCAAGCCGGTTCATATCCTGCTTTAGTATAGACAACCATTTGCTCCCACTGCCCGCAACGCTTGTTAAAGGATAAATAGAAATAAGCTGAGAGGTAACTTTTTTGGTTGATTGCAGGGTTGTATCATCTTTATTAGTTAATCCCCTACCGGTAATCACAGCGCCGAAGGTAAGGTTAGCCAAGTGAGGATCGGTTGTTGGCGAATTGTGGTGGTACCAGGCAATGTTATTTTTCCTGTTGCTCAAAATAGTGTCTGTTAATCCTGCGCGCCAGTCATTAAGCTTTACGCTGACAGTTGATTGGCGGGTGCTTTTAACTTCAACCCTAATCACCGGGTTATTGGCGTCAACCCAAACCCTAAAATCCACTTTGTTAGCGCCGGTTCCCTCCTGAACTGTTATTTCACCATCGCGGAGTTTAAGTATTTGCTTAAAAGCTGCATTGCCTGCTAGTCGGTTTGGCGTAACGGATACCCTTACAGCCCCTAATTTCATCAACACCCCACCTTGTTTCATCCATATATCTTTAATGGCATCCAGTTCACCGCCCCAGGCATCGGTTTTGCTGATGTAAAATACAAGGTCGCCGTTTTTCTCAGCCCATACATTAACGCCGATATCCCCGTTACCCAATGGCATTGATTGAGCCGAACCTGGCCCAGGTGTATTCCACGAAACATTATAGGTATCCAACAAAGTATCAACAGGAGAATGGCTTTTAAGCTTACGGGATGATTGGGCTGTACCAAGGGAAACCGTTGTAGTAAGTATTATCAGAACCCGGATAATACCGGATATCGCTTTATTCATATTTATCTGCATATCAATCAAAGAAAAAAATAAGCCTTGGGCATACGCAATGCGGCAAACCGGTTATACAATTGGTACTACAAAGAAACCCGTGTGACTTAATAAAAGATTAAAAAAGCATTAACACTATATACCTTATAGATAAACTCCCGGCCTCAACCGGCAATTAACTGTAAAACAGCTCATAGATCACCTATGGTCTTCGGTAATTGTTAACTTTGGGTAACATACCCGGTTGATTTCAATATAAAATCAACAATTGGGGCCGGATTAGGAAAGCTATGCGGATGATGCTTAAATCCAGGCTTGTGTATCACGATAATATTACCGTTCAATGCTTTTATCTTTTGTTCAAACAGCAGTGTGTTTTCCTGCGGAATTACCTGCTCATCAGCATCAGCACAAAGTATTAATATGGGGTATTTGCCTTTTACAATCTGCTTTATCTTATCAACCGGGCTGCCTCTAAAATTCATTATATCGCTGTCAGTAGTCAGGTTATAATCCTTTTTAAAAGCCAGAAACATTTCATCCTTCGTATCAGGTTTATTGATAAACTGCGCTGCCCACGACGGTATATTTAGTAAGGGGTTATCCACATATACACAGGCTACCTTTTGGGGATTTGAAGCGGCCCAGTTAAATGCATAAACGCCACCGCGGCTCATACCCTCCAGTACTGCTTTTTTAGCGAGCCCTGCTTTGCGTAATAACTTATAATAGCTATCCCAGTTGGCAATGGCCTCGCTATTACCCAGCAGTTCTGCGGCATCGCAATAAACAATGTGGAAACCTTGCTGTAACAATGCAATATCCGTTTGTGGCTCATGGCCCCAAAAGCGAGCGCGCCAAACCCAGGGATAACCCTTGGCAGCAAATTTGGGTTTCGCTATTTTACAGTTTCTTCCGTTAAAAATAAAATCAGCACATTCATAACCATAAAATGAGCTTTGCTTTAATGGCATTTTAAGGTTTTTGAATATACCAAAACGCTCATCCCGCTGTTGTCCTATCACCCTGTAAACGTTTTGCGCCATAATGCCGGCGCCAATTTTATCAGGGTGCAGCTTATCGGGCATATTGGCTTCTTTATTTACAAATGGCGAATGCATGTCAATAACTTCCACATGCTCATCATAAGCTACCTTTTGTATCTTCGGATTAATCTGGTTCACAATTACCGGATCCCAAATACCGGCTGTATCTTTTAAAAAGCAAGCCATAGCCAACAGTAAAATAACACGCGGGTGCGATGGCAGTTGGGTAAATGAATGGATAAATTCCTTATAATTCTGCTCATATTGATCCAGATGGATGCGGTTAACTAATTTGGCATCATTACCGCCCAGGTCAATAATTACTATAGCCGGGTTATCAGCTAAAGCATCACTGTATTGTTTAGTTTGCCAGTATGGATTATCGCCTTTACGTAATAACGTGGTACCGCTTACACCATAATTTTTTACCTCGTAATGGCTTCCAAGCATATTTTGCAGTTGGGCGGGGTAACAATTCTGTTCCCTGTTCTCAATCCGGGCGCCATAGGTAATACTGGCACCTATACAGGCTACTTTTATACTGCCGTTGGTTTGCGCGTGAACCATTAGTCCGGTAAAAAAAAGAATGGCAGAAATCAAATATTTCATTTATCTGTTTTATTAAAAAATGTTTAATTATGGTTTCGCATCCTTATTAAAGCAGGATACCGGAATAAATATATATTCAGGTAATTAATAAATAATGAATAATAAATTAATGATATAAAACACTTTTACCTGACTTAATTGCTCATAGCACTACAAAACAACAAAACCCGCTAATGGCGGGTTTTGTTGTTTTGTATTAAATGCATTCGCGTTGTCCCGCAAATACATAACACAGAAAGAAACACCCGATACAGCCGGGACGAACCGCCGCTGTAAATCAACAAGTTAACCCACCTGCCGGGCCACTTTGGGACAGCGCGGGCTAAAAATTTGATTTTTTCGGTAAAAAAACGATCCCCGCTGGGACAAAATCAACAATTTATAATTGCCATAAGTTTGATGTTATAGCTGTGCCTGTATGCTATTAACAGCGGGGTATTGTAGTTTTAAACTACAAGTATGGTTATCCAAGGTTTGAAAACTTCGGACAGCGGGGTTTCCACATACAAGATTGCATAAAAATCAAGCCTTACATAATGTGTGTATCCCTTTCTTAAGTATCAATGCTACTAAAGGAACCGCCAAAGTTAAAGTTATACTGAGCGTAGTATGTAATAGTGTTATTATACCCGTAATCAGATCTTTGATATTCCCTTCAGTTAATTGTTTGATAAATTCATTAGGTTCATTTGTAGTCATATCACAAAGGAGACTTTGAATTTTTCCTTTGTTTTCATCCCAAACCCTCTGGCCATTATTAAAAAAAGAATTCATAAATTGATGCTCGTCGTTTGCGATTGGATTTGCTTCAATTTTACCAAGTTGGAAATACCAAAAACTCTCGTTAGTCTGATCTGAGAGAATTAGTTGGATTGTATCATCGTCAATCTCAATTTTTGTCATTTTGTCTATTTTTAATTATATTTTTATAATCATAGTCATTATAGAAAGACGAATTTTTAGGTCCAAGTTGACTATGGAATTTTGAACCTTCCTTGTCTTTATATAAAGTTGTAATGTTTTCGATATTATAAAAAACTAATTGTCCAATACGAGTGCCTGGAAATAGTGGAAGCGGCAATTTACCTAGATTATGCAGCTCAAAAGTTAGACTGCCTTCAAATCCTGGGTCGATTAATCCAGCTGTAGAGTGAACTTGCAAACCTACTCGCCCCCAGGTACTTCTTCCTTCTAATCTCGCGGTGAGAAATTCAGGAAGTTTAAGGTATTCCAATGTTGAACCCAAAACGAAATCTTTTGGATGTAAAATAAATGGCTCGGATGGTGCTAAAATTATGTCTTCAGAATATTCTTCTATCTGGGTTTTTAATTTTTTTAAATCAGATATATCAAAATGTGTTTGATTTACAACTTTTAGGTATTTAAAATTTGCCCCCAATCGAATGTCTAAAGAAGAACTACCAATTTGCTGTAAACCGTTTGTTATTGGGCTTATGACCAATTCTTTTTTTAGTAAATGCCTCAAAATATCTTTATCAGAAAGTACCATTATCCATTTTCTATTATGTTAATAATTTGTGCGGAGCTTATTGAAGCTAAAAGTCGATCATCCAAAAAATCTATAACCTTGCCATAGCTATCTATTTTCACCATAACATCAGTGTCAACAGTATCTTTGAAAAAGATATTCTCGCCGGAAATAAAACCATGTTCTAATTTATATAACCACCCTGTATTTAAAATCTCCCAGACTTTTGTACTTCTTTCAGTTACAGCTTCCTTTAATTTATTAAGTTCAGCAGAAGATAAATGGTCTTTTTTTAATAATTCCTCTTTATCGAATTCAATAGGCAAACAAACACTTCCAATTGGGATACCTTCCTTTAGATTAGACAACAAGTCTATCAGCCGCTTACAATCTATTTCTTTTATACTAAACTCATTTAATTTTAAGTCTTTTATTAATTTTCGAAGATTCCTATTAAATTTAGTTAAGCCTTCAATTGTGTCTTTAGGACCATCTTTGAAAATTTCACTTTGCTGTATTAAAGAATCATAAAATAATTTTGAATAATCCTCCACTCCCCATTCCGCTTTAAATGACAATTTATTATCTTTTAAATAGTTGATCATAATTGTAGCCCGCAGGATTACTGATGGATGTAGTTTGGAAAAAGATAATAATCCGTAATCAAGGGGACTAAGCAAAGCAAAACTTACAAAGGATATAAAATAAGCTGGGCCCAAAACACTAATAGCATATATGTCACAATAAATTTCTTCGGCCCAATTTTTAATGATTGCTTTATTCAAGGAAGATATATCATCAGGCATTATATTGGGATCATCTATAATTTTATTGATATTATCACGTTGCAAATGACCTGATTCGTGAGCAATAATAGTCCAGTTGAGCGGATTAGAAAATTCAATTTTAGGTATTACAAAGGAATGCGTTTCCTTTAATTCACCAATATCTAAATGCCCATAAGCTTCCCTTAAAGTAGATTCAAATTTTTTACCTAGGTTTCTTTCAAGAAAAGAATAATTGTCTGATAATATTATATAAATATCTTGAGGTTTATAATTTCCTGATCTTGTTACGTCCGTCGTAAACGTCTTAATTTCCGGTAATGTCCAACTAGAATGTAGATTTTTTAACTCCTCATGAATTCGAGCAATTGATTTAGAATGCTGGCTGATTTTTATACTTATGGGGAGTTTCTGCAAATCTGATATTTCGTTAATGATTGTTGACCTTAAATCCTCAACTTCATTACCAATGATTTTAATAGATTCAAGAAATAAATCCAATATATTTTCATCGTTATTTTTTTTATCAAATTTTCGACATGTCACTATATATTTCTTTAGCCTGTATAACTTTTCATAAAGCTCTAGGACTAAATACTTATATAGGAAATTTTGACAGTTAATAAAATTATTCATTACATATACGTTTGATTTTTGACTTTTATATGTAATAATATTTCGGCCACCTTATTAAGCTTTATAGCCGCAGTATCAATATCTTCCGATATTGCGGTTTCGACTATCTTTGATAATGTTTCAATAAGGTCGGTAAAATCTATTTGAGAGGAGATATTATTCTTATTTAATTCAGTATGGAGATTTCTTAGTACGCTCTCTGATATAAAAAAATTCTCTTTGTATAACAATTTTTTATAATCGCTATTATTGGCGTCTTCAATAAACTTTATTAAACCAATAAAATCAGACAATCTTTCTTTTGGTTCCACTTTGTCTTTTATACGCTTTAATTTGAGCATAGCGGTCGCCACGCTGCCAATTAAGTTTTCTTCAGTTACCAAATAATTTGCTCTCATGTTATTAAATTAAATAAAAGATTTAATTGATTTATATCTATAATCCTCTGTTCTGATGACAAATTTTTTTTCAACCAAATCGTCCAATATTCCCGAAATTTCTTCTGCCTTGAGAGAAAATTTGGTCTGAATCTTATCTGAATCAATGTCGTCGTTATTCTCGATTTCCGTCAAGACTGATATCTGAATTTCTGATAGATTACTTAGGTAATTTGTTTCACCATTTTCTGTTATATAAATCATGGAAAAACCATTTTGCCTTAAAATATTGGCTTCATCCTGTCCATTTGTCACTTGTAAATTTAATATGTCAATAAGCCCCGTACATAGTTCATCGAATTCGCCACTTTCAACCTTAAACACTATAAAAACATTGCTGTTATTTTTATACGCATTTATTATTTCAGTGAAGGAAATAATTACAAATTCGTAATCCATAGGATTAGCTCGTTTGAGATTCAATACAAAAAGTGAAGAAGAATTCACCTCAGCAATTTTTTCATTAATAAGCTTCTGCACTGGCTTTCCAAACTCATGAAGGGCAAATCTCGACTTTAAGATATCGTCGACTATGTTGATTTCAATTATGTTCATAGATCAAAAATTTATCATTATCTGCGTGCCTGGGAAAAACAATTTTTCATTGATACGCAACCCTTTCATTTTAGTATATTGAATTGAATATTGGTCTGTATTTATTAGTAATACGCCATTACTCATATCCGTAAACTTTTGAAGTATCGATAATCCATGACCATGGTTAGCGCCTTGATTCGACGTATTCCCTTCTTCAAATAACCACATCAGAACATTTTTATCAGCTTGTGTAGATCTTTGAAAGCCTCCTTTTCTTTTTATATAACTATTTATGAATCCTACTCCAAAATCAAACAAACAAAAGGTTGTTTTAATCGAACGATTAGATTGGATTGATGCTATTCCCCAAGATTCACTATGATCCCATACATTTTTTGTCGATTCATTTATAGCTTTGTAAAAAAATCTCTCTATAAAATCTAAACCTTCCTTATTTAAACCTTTGATAAATCCCAAACTAATTACCGAGTTGAAAAAAATAATAAAATCATTGTAAAAACTGCGTACCTCTAATTCAAAATTAATTCCGTGCTTAAAGGGGATATTGGAAATTGGCCAATAAAGACTTCTAAGATTTATGTCTAGATTTTTTACGTTTTTTTTCCAAAAGTCAATTGTTTCATCGCTTGTTTTTATAAAGTCTGGATTTGTTCTTAGACTTCCATATAAACCTAACATTTTGAAAAATCCAAAATTTAACAATGTAGAGACTACTTGTTCGGGGCAATTTATAATTACTGTTTCAATACGCGTTCCTTGCGATTTTTTGGCATTAACAATTCCGTGTACTATAAATATAAGATACATAGACCCGGCTAAAGTCACAAAGGTGGTTTCGGAAAAATCCAATTGCAAAAGTTCAAAAGATGTGATCTTGCAAGTTGGAATTATTCGATGATAAGAAGACGCGATATTATAATCAACTTTTTCATTAATAGAGATATTTAAAATATTGTTATTAACGAGTAAGCGCATTAATGTCGTGAATTTGATTGTTTAGGTATTCGTGGACATATATAACGATTTAGATTGACAATAAATAATTTTAACACCGATTTAATTATTTTTTTATGAACCTTCAATTCCCCATTATCTGTCGTATGTTGTCCCCACTGTCCGAATATCTCCGAAATCGGACGATCATGCTTATACATCACATCCCCATTCAATCCCCCTATTGCAAATCGTCATCAATTCCCGAACCTCCCAACATATCCGCCCTTCCCCATTCCTCAATTACCCTGATGAGTGGCATTAATGACAACCCATATGCCGTTACTTTATATTCAACACGCGGTGGAATTTCGGGAAAAATAGTTCGTTCTATAATCCCATCGGCCTCTAATTCGCGAAGCTGATTGACCAGCATCTGCTTACTAATGGTAGGGATACCGCGCTGTAATGAACTAAAACGGTTGCAATTGAGACTGATGGCATAAATTATCAATACTTTCCATTTTCCACCTACCTTGTTCAAAAAATGCGTAACACCGCAATTATTGGGATTAAAATCTTTGTTTTTTCTCTTGGTATCCAATAGTCTGATTTTATATACTATTAACAAAAAAACAGACTACTTGTCCATTTATACTAAAGGTACGACTTTTGAAATACAGACTCAAACGTTAAAAACTATGAATATAGAGGAGATTAAAAAAAATCTAAATGGCGAATGGGCAAGCATCGCCCCGGAAATTCGTCCGAGTAGTTTAAAAAATGCTGATGGCAGTATCAAACCATTCTATTTAAGCAGGGCATTCAAATATTTGACCGGAGACAAATTTGAATTGAACATCATTAACTATGCAGATGCTTATGGGAAAATTCCGCTTGCAAAAATGTCGCTCAAAGGCCATATCATTTGGCAGGGCGATCACCCGATAGCCATAAATGCCCAAAAGGTTAAATTTGTTGCCGACGAACTATATGAAGTTACCCCGTTAGTTGAGGGTTTTGCAGATTTATTAAACAAAGTAGCCATAAACGGTTACACAACCTGGGAGATAAACAAAGCTCAAAGTGTTCTCAAAAAAGCATTTGTTCCGTTTGGCCTGGCCGAAGGACAGCTATTTGCCGAATATGATCTGATTTATCTATCAGGCGATACCCTTTTTTGGGGTGCAAGAAATGTGGATGGCAGAGGATTTGACACGGAAGAGAATCGCCCTACCAACCTGCAAATTCCGTTAATCAAAAAAGTCTGAAGGCGCAATGACAAAAGGGTGTCATACAGAGGCACAAGCCTGCCCTGAGGCACTCGAAGCATGCGGGTAAAGGCCAATTACGCCAATGCCTTCACGTATTGCATTGGCGTACGGACTCACCCTGTCATCGCTATGCTCGACATCCCTCTCTATGACAAGTCATAAAGAGGGAGTAAAAAAAGAAATTTGAATTCCCCCAACCTTCTTTACGAAGTAGAGAGGGTCGACGGGCGGAGCCTCGTCGGGGTGAGTCCGCTCTGCGAGTGCCTAACATCACGTTATTTTTTGTCATCCTACATTCAGCCCCCCGCGAAATTTTAATACTCAGAATGGCAAAAAGGTGCTCTTTAAATGTTTCGAACACTCAAGACTACTATGCCTTTATAGAATTTAATTAATTGCTTAACTGACGCGCATCTACCAATAACTCTTCCACATTGGCAAAGCCTTCCGATTTTTTGTAAAGGCTTCCATCCGCTTTAAAAAAGAACAGGGTTGGTGTGGCTTTTATAGGATATAGATCATTCAGCTTATGCCCTTCGGGGCTGTCTAAATCAATGGCTACATTCACAAAAGTATCGTTAAAGGTATCGCCTAATTGCTTTTGAATAAGCACTTCCTGCTCCATACGTTTACAGGTGGGGCACCAGCTGGCGTGTGTAAACACAAACAGGGGTTTATTTTCGGCTTTAGCTTCCTCTTTTGCCTGGGCCAGTGTAATTACTTTAAAGTTTATTCCCGCTGCAGAGTTTAAAACAGGCTTAAATTTTTTTGTACAGGAACTTATGCCCAGCGCCAATACGGCGATAAATAACAGCCCATAAATGCTTTTGATATACTTTTTCATTTTAATTTATTTTTAATTGTGTCGGCAGAAATGATCTGCCTTATTTAATTGGTGCCGACAGACTTAGCACCACTTAATTGCAGCTTTTTTGCAATGAGTTTATAGGCCAATATAAAGCCGGTTAACAGCAGTGTTAAGCCCAAAATCCAGTTGATTAAATTATGCTCTGCCTTGAGTGTATTCATTAAAAAATCCCCGGCAAATCCATAAATCACAAAGGCCAGAAATGTACCCGTACCGATAGCGGTGATGTAAATATTGTAACTGGCAATGTTTGAATCCAATATATTCTTGCTTTTTAGCACCGCCGTCCAACCAAGCCAGAAAGGCAAATGCAGCGGATTCAGCAGACTCAAAACCAGTCCCGAATAAAAGGCGTTCATCCCAACAAAAGGCAGCATATCCTGGTAACTGCGCATATGAAAGGCTGCTTCCAGGCTTTTATAGGCCAGGAAGAAAATCATCACACACATAATTGCGCTCAGGTATTTAAAAAGGTTTTGCAAGTGGCCAATCCTGTCCAGAGCCAGCAAGGCCAGCCGCACAAGGCCAACTTCCACCATAATGGCCGCTAAACCAAATTCTGCTGCACCCATAAAATTGCCTTTGAGGGCATAATCGGCAACATTGGTATTTAAGGTCCCTATCGGTAAGGCTCCAACAAAACTGATGCTGAACGCAACAAAAAACAACTTCCCATATTTCTTTAACATCATTACGAAACTAATTTTAAATATGCTGTATTACGCTTCAGCATGTCTGTGCCTTCCCGGTAAGTCATATATTTTAGTGCTTTATTCTGTTTGTTTAAACTGCTTATTTTATTCAGGAGCCTCCAATGCCGCATAATCTCTTTCCAGGCAAAAAACACGGAATGTTTGGGGTCGTAAATATGTGTGGGTTCACTCCCAGCACCGTTCACTTCTACTATCAAAAAGTTTTTACCTGCGCATAAATCCTCCCAGGTATCATACATCACATCCATCCGTCCAAAATAAAATTCGGGTATCTGTTTGCAAACCTGGTCTATCACCAGCGTTAACTGGTCATTAATCAGGTTGCTCAGGTCAATGAATTTAGCGCCCCTTGCATGGTTGCCATAGGGCACCAGCACCAGCTTTTTTCCATCGGGCAATATTTCTTTAAGCGTGTCGCCCTGCGTTGTTTTTAATACGGGTAACTGCAACAAATAACGGGGTTCTTTAATTACTAATTCCTCAATGGTGGAGCGCCCGTCGCCGGTAACAGTTAAAAATTCTTTGCCCACTATGCCTGATATTTGGCCCTTTTCTTCGCCCGGTATCCGGTGATAAAATATGCCTACTTCTTTTTGGTAGGGAATAAACTCCTGTAATAAAAAGTCGACCCGGTTTTGTTCAATATAATCGGCCAACTCATCTTCGTTGTGCACCTTTTTCACTTGCACACCCCTGCCGCCTATATCCGGTTTGGCTATCATGGGGTACACCATGTTTTCTTTTTGAATTGCTCTT
>Ga0206982_1129_pt1 | contig 23847 bp, 16 predicted proteins | sample Alteio_BWMinCont_18_FD_153493 | JGI IMG/M metagenome (GOLD analysis project Ga0206982, IMG submission 153493) | Enriched cells from forest soil in Barre Woods Harvard Forest LTER site, Petersham, Massachusetts, United States -... | ecosystem: Environmental > Terrestrial > Soil > Temperate forest >... | reverse complement strand
GCTAAAAATGTTTATGATATTGTAAGTCTCCAGTATCAGCAGGGAGTAGTTCCATATCTGAATGTCATAACCGCGGAATCAAACCTGATCACATCGCAGATTGGTTATCTTAATGCATTGTTCCAGGTATTGTCGAACAAAGTAGATCTTCAAAAAGCCATGGGTATTATTTATTATAATCATTAACGCATCCATCATCAAGTATTCTTCATGAAAAAAGTATTAGCAATTATATTTATCATCTGTAGCGTGTTGTTTGTTTCATGCAAACAAAAACAACCGCCACCGAATCCACCGGTGCCTGTAAATCTGGTGACAGTTAAATCTCAAAAAGTTTATTATTATGATAATTTTCCTGCGACAACGGAAGCTCTGAGCCAGGTTGATCTGCATCCCCAGGTTCAGGGGTATGTAACAGGAATCTTTTTCATCGAAGGAACCACAGTGCGTAAGGGTCAGAAGTTATACGAGATCGATAAGACAATATACCAGGCGGCCTATGATCAGGCAGTCGCCAATGTCAAGGTGGCGGAAGGAAACGAAGTGCAGGCAAAACAGGATGCTGATCGCTATACATATCTCAACAGCCATAATGCCATCGCTAAACAGGTATTGGATCATGCTGTCATTACACTGGACAATGCAGTGAACTCGGTGAAAGCAGCACAGGAAGCCGTGAGAACTGCAAAAACTAATCTGGATTTTGCAACCATCTACGCACCGTTCGACGGAATGATTGGATTCAGTCAGGTAAAATTAGGAAACCTCGTTACGGTTGGGACTACTTTACTTAACACGATATCAACGATTGATCCTATTGCCGTCGATTTTCTAATTAATGAAAAGCAACTTCCGCATTATGAAAATCTTCAGCATAACAGGGGAGTACATCCGGATTCTTTATTCACTTTTTTGCTGCCTGATAATTCTCTTTATCCTTATACCGGAAAAATTTCAGTGATTGACAGGGCCGTTGATCCTCAAACCGGTTCTATCCGCGTAAGGCTGGTGTTTCCGAATCCAAAACTTACATTGAAAGCCGGAACGAGTTGTGTAGTCCGCGAACACAACCAGGATACATTACCGCAGATGCTTATTCCCGGAAAAGCCATCGTGGAACAGATGGGTGAATATTTTGTGTTCGTAGCGAAGGATACCATTCTGGCACGTAAATCCGATTCAGCGCAAAAAAAGGAAACCGATACTGCTGAGCCAAAGCCAACTCTTCGTGCTTTCCAGAAAAAGGTTCTGGTAGGGCAGGTGCTTGGTGCAAATCAGATTGTAAAATCAGGCATCAGTGACGGTGACCGTATCGTCGTGGATGGTGTTCAGGCAATACACGACGGGTCTGAAATTAATGCCAGCTCTCCGGACAGAAAATCGACTGCGAAAAAAAGTGAAAGCGGACATGAATAATATATGATTGCGAATACATTTATTAAAAGGCCGGTAACTGCTATAGTTATATCTATTGTATTGGTCCTGACAGGGACGATTTGTATTCTTAATCTTCCGATTGACCAGTATCCCGAAATTACTCCACCGATTGTTCAGGTAAACGGACAGTTTACCGGAGCCGATGCTGAGACTGTTGAGCAAACCATGGCGACTCCTATTGAAGGACAGGTGAACGGAACGCCGGGCATGGAATATATGCAGAGCAACAGTACCAATAACGGGCTGATGTCCATCAACGTCACATTTAGTATTGGAACAGATATCGATATTGCTGCACTCGATGTTCAGAACCGGGTCAGTATTGCTACACCACTTATTCCCGCTGTTGCCAGCAGACTGGGGCTCACCGTCAGAGCCCTGAATCCGAGCATGCTGATGATGGTAGCCGTATACGCACCCAAGGGCACACACGATATAACTTTCCTGGATAACTATACTAATATATTTATTCAGGATGCCTTGCTCCGTGTTCCAGGTGTAGGAAGCATCAACCGCTTCACCGATGATTTCAGCATGCGCGTTTGGATGAATCCGGAAAAAATGGCTGCGTATAATTTAACACCGCAGGATGTGATCAATGCTCTCAACACACAAAATGTTCAGGTGGCAGCAGGATCGGCCGGCGTTCCTCCACAATCAAAAACACAAACATTTGAACTGGGCATTTTAGTGAACGGAAGGTTGAATACTGTTCCCCAGTTTGAAAATATTATTGTAAAAAGTATACCAGCAACAGGTGAACTGGTATATCTGAAAGATGTAGCACGCATCGAACTCGGAAAATTCACGTTTGCCAGCAATTCTTTTGTTGATGGTCACCGCGCATCTTATCTGCTTATTTACCAGGCGCCTGGCAGCAATGCATTAAAAACAGCCAATGGTGTGTATGCTCAACTGGCACAATTGAAACAAACTTTTCCGGCTGATGTGGAATACAAAGTGCCATTTGAAGCAGTGACAGTCGTAAAAGTATCCATGTCGGATGTGGTTTGGACCTTATTAAAGACTCTGGGACTCGTTGCACTCGTGGTATACTTGTTTTTGCAGAACTGGCGTTCTACCCTGATCCCTGTACTCGCCATTCCGGTATCCATCCTGGGTACATTTTGCTTTTTTATACCCCTTGGATTTACGATTAATACATTGACCATGTTCGGCTTTGTGCTGGCGATCGGGATCGTGGTAGACGACGCGATTATTGTGGTGGAAGCTGTTCAACATTATATTGATGAACAGAAAATGTCGGCTAAAGAAGCTACTTATCATGCGATGAAAGATATTTCGGGGCCGGTTGTTGCGATTGCCCTGATCCTCGCCGCTGTTTTTGTGCCGGTCGGTTTTATTCCTGGTATTGTGGGAAGATTGTATCAGCAGTTTGCTATTACCATTGCCATTTCGGTGATATTATCCGCCTTCATCGCATTATCACTTACGCCGGCACTTTGTACATTGCTATTAAAACCAACAGATGTAAAAAAAGAGGCAAGAGGCATTAATAAAATGTTTTTCCGTTTCAATAACTGGTTTGAACGTGTAACCAACAGGTATTCAAACGGTGTACAGAAAAGTATTAAGGCAGCCAGGTATATCGTGATTTTATTGATCTGCATTTGTGTTGCAACCTTCTTTTTATTTCAACATAAATCCTCGGGCTTCATACCTTCTGAAGATGACGGAAATTTATATGTCACTTTTCAACTGCCACCCGCATCTTCAACGGTTCAATCAGTTGATGTGATGAGCAGGCTGATGAAAGTTATTTCCAGTACGCCAGGAGTAGGCCATTACGCGGCATTGTCCGGATTGAATGTGCTTAATAATGCATCCAATTCCAATGCAGGAACCATTTACGTTCAACTCAAACCATGGGACGAGCGAAGCACATCAGATCAGCAGGTGCCGGGTATAATGGAAGTTATGCGAAAACGAATTGCAGATGCCGGTGTTAAAAATGCCAATGTGGAAGTCATTCAGCCTTCTCCTATTCCGGGTGTAGGTCAGACTGTCGGATTTAGTTTTCAGATAGAGCAACGAAATACCAATGATGATCTGCATGAATTTGAAACCGTCGTCAAAAAATTTGTGGATGAAGCGAATAAGAATCCGGCTATCACTGGTGCTTATAGTTTTTACGGAGCACATACGCCTGGGTTTAATCTGGTTGTTGACCGGGACAAATGTGAAAAACTGGGAGTAAATATCAATGATGTATTTACGACTATTCAGGCTTATATGGGTAGTCTTTATATAAATGATTTTACTGTTTATAACCGGACCTATCATGTGGTTGTACAGGCCGATACTTTATTCAGAAGGGTGATATCGGATGTAAACAAATATTATGTGCGTAATCAAGCAGGTCAGATGTTACCACTGGGAACACTGGTAAGTTATACAACAGCAGAAACCGCTCCGCTGATCTCACATTTTAATATTTTCCGCTCCGCCGAAATAGACGGAAGTTCCGGTGCGGGATACAGCAGCAATGAAACGATCGAAGCTTTAAAAGATGTTGCCTCCAAAGTATTACCACAGGGTTATGAATATGAATTTTCTGGATTAAGCTATGAAGAAATTAAGGCCGGTTCAACGACCATTTATATTTTTGCTTTTTCCCTTACGTTCGTATTCCTTTTCCTGGCTGCATTATATGAAAGCTGGTCAGTTCCGTTCTCTGTTTTATTTGCTGTTCCGATCGGAGCGTTCGGAGCTATTGGGACTTTATTATTGGTTCCCAGTATTACCAATAATGTATATGCACAAATCGGATTGATAACGCTGATCGGTCTTGCAGCAAAAAATGCTATTCTGATCGTTGAATTCGCCAAAGTGAGGGTAGACAGGGGTGAAGATTTAATTCAATCCACACTGGAAGCAGTCCGCCTGAGGTTACGTCCCATTATCATGACTTCCATGGCTTTTATTCTCGGTGTGTTGCCGTTGGTGTTGGCAACCGGAGCGGGAGCACAGGCCCGTAGAACAATCGGTTTTACTGTACTGGGTGGAATGTTTGCTGCATCAACGATAGCAATATTTATAGTTCCGGTATTGTTTGTGGTTATCACCAGATTATCCTATGGTAAAAAACAACTTGAATACCTGGTGGCTCACCATGATTATTTAATGGAGAAAGCTAAAAAAGTAGAGCAACAGGATATTGATCCGGCATTGGAATTTGATATACAACAATCCCGCGACAGAGATAAATCCGAACAGGCATGATAGCCAATACATTTATAAAAAGACCTGTTACTGCGATCGTGATTTCACTCGTGCTGATCATTTCAGGTATCATTTGTATTGATAACCTGGCCATTGATCAGTATCCTAAAATCACGCCACCATCGGTCGGTATTTCTGGTTCTTACACCGGAGCCGATGCGCAGACGGTTGAACAAACAGTTGCTATTCCCATTGAGGAGCAGGTGAATGGTACGCCTGGAATGGAATATATGCAATCCACCAACACCAACACCGGAAGTGTGAATATCCGCGTAACGTTTGAAGTGGGAACAAATGTTCATATTGCCGCGCTTAATGTTCAGAACAGGGTTGGTATTGCGGCTCCGCTGCTGCCTGCAGTTGTCAGTAAACTGGGACTGACAGTCAGAGCAAGTAATACAACCCAGCTGATGCTGATAGCGGTTTACTCCCCCAAGAGTACACATGATATTAAATTCCTCGATAATTACACAAATATATTTATTGCAGACGCCATGCTTCGTGTTCCGGGTGTGGGAGATGTGAGTGCACGTGCAGATAATTTCAGTATGCGGATATGGATGAACCCGGATAAACTGGCCGCTTACGGTCTGATGCCGCAGGACGTGGTCAATGCGCTCAATGCACAGAACGTACAGGTGGCAGCGGGTTCGACGGGATCACCGCCTCAGGAAAATTCACAAACGCATGAATTCACTATCCTGGTTAACGGTCGATTAAATAAAGTAGCTGAATTTGAAAATATAGTTGTAAAAACACTTCCCGTTTCCGGTCAGCTGGTTTACATAAAAGATATAGCGAGGGTTGAACTCGGAAAATTTACTTTTTCAAGCAATTCCTTTGTAGACGGAAAGCGTGCTTCTTACCTTCAGATTTATCAGTCACCAGGCAGCAATGCGTTGGAAACGGCTAATAATGTATATGCCAAGCTTGCAGAACTGAAAAAATCTTTTCCTGCAGATGTGGATTATGAAGTGCCTTTCGAAGCAGTGACCATTATTAAAACTTCCATGCGGGAAGTGGTGAAGACTTTATTGCAGGCGTTGGGACTGGTAGCGCTTGTGGTTTTCCTGTTTTTGCAGAACTGGCGTTCTGCCATCATCCCTGTGATGGCCATTCCCGTTTCCTTACTGGGAACCTTTTGTTTTTTTATACCACTCGGGTTTACAATCAATACGCTGACCATGTTCGGCTTTGTGCTGGCGATCGGGATCGTAGTCGATGATGCCATTATTGTGGTGGAAGCCGTCCAGCATTATATGGATGAACAGCATATGTCTGCAAAAGAGGCAACCTATCGTGCCATGAAAGAAATTTCCGCACCAGTTGTAGCAATTGCACTCATACTGGCAGCTGTATTTGTGCCAGTCGGTTTTATTCCGGGCATTGTGGGAAGGTTATACCAGCAGTTCGCTATCACGATTGCCATATCTGTAATCTTATCTGCTTTTGTTGCCCTGTCACTAACACCTGCGCTTTGTACGCTGCTTTTAAGGCCATCTAAAGTGAACAAAGAAGCAAAAGGCCTCAACCATATTTTTTTCCGGTATAACAACTGGTTCGCCCGCCTGACAGATAAATATACGAATGGGGTAAAGAGGAGTATAAAAGGTGCCCGGTATATTGTTTTATTTTTGATTTGTATTTGTTTAGGAGCGTGGTTTTTATTCAAAACAAAACCATCTGGTTTTATCCCTCCTGAGGATGGTGGCCGGTTATTTGTTACCTATTCGCTATCGGAATCTTCTTCCACCACGCAATCCGTGGACTTAATGACAAAACTCATGCAAATTATTGGTTCCACTCCCGGCGTAACTCACTATGCAGCTTTCTCGGGATTCAATATATTGAATGGAGGGGCCACTTCCAATAACGGAACTCTTTTTTGTACGCTGGCACCCTGGAGTGACCGAAAAAAACCAGGCGAAAAAATACCCGGTATACTCGCAGTGATAAAACAACGGGTGGCTGCTGCAGGGATAAAAAATGCCAACGTAGTCATTATTCCTCCACCTCCCATTCCTGGTATTGGTGTAGCGGCGGGATTCAGTATGCAGATTCAACAGGGAAATACAAGTGATGATATTCATGCTTTTGAAACCGTCGTTAAAAAATTCGTTGCCGAAGCGCATAAAAACCCTGCCATTTCTACTGCATTTAGCTATTATGGTGCGCATACCCCGAGCTACAATCTGTCGGTGAATCGTGAAATGTGCGAAAAACTGGGTGTAAATCTTTCTGATGTTTTCACTACCATGCAGGCCTATATGGGAAGCCTGTTTGTAAATAATTTTACTTTATACAACAGAACATATCATGTAGTGATCCAGGCTGATACTGCTTTCCGAGCTTTTGTTGCCAATATCGATAAGTATTATGTAAGAAACCAGGCCGGACAAATGCTTCCGCTTAGTACACTGATTTCCTATCAGCCCATTGAAACTGCCCCGCTTATTTCGCATTTTAATATTTTCCGTTCAGCGGAGGTAGATGGCTCAACACCCCCTGGATATAGTACCGGTCAGGGAATTGAGGCTTTGAGACAAACTGCTGACAGAGCGTTACCAAGAGGATATACATATGAATTTTCCGGACTGAGTTACGAAGAAATAAAAGCAGGTACAACCACCATCTATATTTTTATTTTTTCCATTGTATTTGTATTTCTTTTCCTCGCTGCATTATATGAAAGTTGGTCAGTACCACTATCCGTCATGCTCGCTGTTCCGATCAGCGCATTCGGCGCCATATTGATGCTCACCTGCGTACCCCCTCTTACTAATAATGTTTATGCACAGATCGGACTGATAACACTTATAGGACTTTCTGCGAAAAATGCAATCCTGATTGTTGAGTTTGCAAAAATCCGCGTTGACAGAGGGGAAGAATTATGGAAGTCCACCATGGAAGCAGTGCGTTTAAGATTCAGGCCTATTATTATGACTTCAATGTCTTTTATTTTGGGTGTAATGCCACTTGTGCTTGCGACGGGGGCAGGAGCCGTTGCCCGCAATACAATCGGTTTTACAGTGCTTGGCGGCATGCTTGCAAATACATCCATCTCCATATTTATTGTACCCGTACTTTTCGTACTCTTTACTCGATTTTCTTATGGTAAAAAAGAACTGGCTTATTTACAGGCCCACCATGAAGAACTTTTGGAAAGGGAAAGAAAGGTGGAACAACAGAATATTGATCCGGAACTGGAATATGAAATTGAAGAAGCCAATTCTAAAGCTCATGAAGGCGAAACGACTAAGGCCTAAAGCCTAAAGCCTAAAGCTTAACGAAAGGTGCAAATAGTAATTAATAATCAATAATTAATAATTTTAATAAACGTCTCATTCAGTTAGCGAAAGAATATTTCCATCCGGATCTTTAAACCAGGCAACTTTTGAACCTCCTGGTGCGGTCCAGATCCCCAGCTCGTCCTGTTTTAAAAAACTATATTTCTCGCAAAATATTCCCTTCCTGTTCAGGGATTTGATTTCAGAAGAAATATCAGGCACATTCCAGCCCAAAACAGTAAAGCCATGGGGTTTTAATTCCGGCACAATAGCTATCCTGAGTAATACCCCGTTTGCATTGAATTCCAGCGCATAGTTATCTTCAGATAATAACTTCAGGCCCAAAATATCCTGATAAAAAGACTTTGCTTTGTCCGGCATAATAGTCGGCACGAATGCTTTCAGTTCTTTGTCCCCAAGCATGGCAATGGGTTTTTGATATGACAGGTTAAAATTAGAACAGGTATTTCATTTATCTTCACTTTAATATTAAACGAGCCATCATGAAACGATATTTTTTTTGCTGCTTATTATTTGTACTTATTCATACTGCTTATTCTCAAATTCAGAAAACAGTTACGGTTTATACGACTGCTAAAAATACCAATTTCAGAATAACAAAAACGGATAGCGGTTTGATGTTTTCAGATTTTGGCCAGCCACTTGAAACGCAGGTTTGTGTATTTGTTGATCCAACCCATAGTTTTCAAACAATTCTTGGAATAGGTGGTGCAATAACTGATGCTTCAGCAGAAACATTTGCTAAAATGCCGGCAATAGTTCAAAAACAATTGCTTACAGCATATTATGACAAAGTCAGCGGTATTGGTTATACTTTGGCGAGGACAAATATTCACAGTTGCGATTTTTCAAGTGCGAGTTATACTTATGTTAGTGACGGTGATAAGGAACTTAAAACCTTTAATATTGACCATGACAGACAGTTCCGCATTCCCCTGATCAAACAGGCGATAGCTGCAGCTGGTGGTAAGCTGACTTTATTTGTAAGTCCCTGGAGTCCGCCCGCCTGGATGAAAGACAATAACAGCATGATTCAGGGAGGTAAATTACTTCCTCAATACAGACAGTCCTGGGCCAACTATTTCGTGAAATTTATCAATGCTTATCAAAAGGAGGGTATACCGGTTTGGGGTTTAACTCTTCAGAATGAACCTATGGCCAAACAGACCTGGGAATCCTGTTATTTTTCAGCCGAAGACGAAAGAGATTACATAAAAACTTATCTGGGACCTACCCTGGTAAAACAGGGAATGTCTGATAAGAAGTTAATTGCCTGGGATCATAACAGGGATTTAATTTACCAGAGGGCGAGTACAATTTTTAATGATCAGGAAGCTTCGAAATATATCTGGGGAATTGGTTATCACTGGTATGAAACATGGACAGGCAGTGCGATGATGTTCGATAATGTGAAAAGGGTAGCTGAAACATTCCCTGATAAAAAATTAATGTTTACAGAAGGCTGCGCAGATCGTTTTGATGCAGCCCGGATAAATGAATGGGCATTGGGTGAAGTGTATGGCCATTCGATGGTAAATGATTTTAACAATGGAACAGTGGGATGGACGGACTGGAATATTTTAGTGGATGAAACCGGAGGGCCAAATCATGTAGGCAATTTTTGTTTTGCTCCGGTAATTGGAGATACCAAAAAAGGCGAACTGATTTTTACAAATTCATTTTATTATATCGGTCATTTCTCCAAATTCATCAGGCCAGGTGCGCGACGGATCATCAGCTCATCCAACCGGGACATGCTGGAAACAACTGCTTTTAAAAATGCAGATGGAAAAATTGCTGTGGTAGTAATGAACCGAAGTGATAAAACGGTTCCATATTTACTTTGGGTGAATAACAAGGTTGCAAAAATGGAAAGCCTGCCGCATTCTATTGCGACTTTGATTTTTTAAGCGTTCAATATTCCCGTCAGCCTGTCTTCTTTTTCTATAAATCTTCTAAGTAATTCGATCTGATTACCCGCACGGATAAGGTTTTGATCCTTGTATTTGATGCTGTAATAAATATCTTCATTTAAATAATCTGTCAGAAATCGCAAAGCCTGCATGTATATCGCAAATTTTCCGGCATATACAAAATATTCCTTTTCTTCTCCGGAAAGACTTGCTTTCATTTCACCCAGATACCCCTTAACGATCTCCCGGAAGTATTCATCTCTTATCGCGATCATGCTGAAATCAGACTCTTCTTCACTTACAGGTGGAAGATAGGTACGAAGCATATCACCCACATCGCTAAAATAGTAACCGGGCATAACTGTATCCAGATCGATTACACATAAGCCTGTATCATTTCCTATATCAAACAGGACGTTATTGATCTTTGCATCATGGTGAACAACCCGCAACCTGAAGGAGGGATTCTTTTTTATTTTTTCGAATGAGTCGGCAAGTGCAGCATGCTTTAACAGAAAATCAATGCTTTCACCGGAATCAGAGGTTCTTTTTTTATTCCCAGTTTGGATGGCTGATTTAAATTGTTCCAGTCTCAGGGTTAAATTGTGAAAATCAGGAAGCGTAATATGTAATTTAGTAGCATCAAACCTGGAAAGTAAACTGGTAAATTTTCCGAATTGTTTAGCAGCTTCAAAGGCCTGACGGGGCTTTGATACAGAATTACAGGTATATGAATTCTTTACAAAGGGGAATAACCTGAAATAGTTATTTTCTTCGTCAATAACATAATTCCTGTGTTTGAAATTTATCAGCGGCGCTACAAAAAGATAATCAGGGTGGTTTGTTTTGAAAAAATCAGACAGCTGACTGCAGTTGTCCATTATATCCGCCGGGTTTTTAAATATTTTTTGATTGATCTTTTGCAAAAGAAATTCCCTGCCTGCGGAAATTATTTTCCAGGTATGGTTGATCAGGCCGTTTCCAAATGGCTTTACGGAATATTCACTTTCATCAATACCATATAGAGATAAAATGGAACCGAACATATACTGCAAACTTAAACCGGTCGGGTCATGGTACAGCTGGAATAACAATTTTTATTTATATTCAGGTAGCCATCTGAACAACCATGAATACAAACCCCCCTATTTCGAACCGGCTTTCCTCGCTGGACTTTCTGAAGGGAATGACCATGATTCTGTTGGCACTGGAAGCCACTCTTCTTTATGAGCACCTGCGGCCTGTTATACACGGGACATGGGCCGCTCATATTTTGAAACAGTTTTTTCACCATCCCTGGAACGGATTACATTTCTGGGACCTGGTTCAGCCGACTTTCATGTTTGTTGCTGGTATCGCAATGGCATTCTCGATGAAGAAATTCCGCCTAACTCATAGTTGGGGTCAATCTTTCAAAAAGATTCTGATGCGATGCGGATGGTTATTTTTCTGGGGAGTGCTTGATTATGCCGTTCGCGGTAACAGACTATCTTTTGAACTCTGGGATGTACTTACCCAGTTATCATTTACTACCCTGGTTGCATTTCTGATCATGGACTGGTCAGTTCCTGCACAACTTATCGTTAGCGGACTCTGCCTGTTAATTCCTGAGTTTTTATACCGTTACCTGCATATCCCTGGATTCGACCAGCCTTTTGTCGACCAGCATAATTTTGGTAATTATGTTGATCTTATTTTGATGAATAAAATCAATCCCGATGGTTGGGTGGCGATCAATTGTATATCAACGAGTGCTCATACGATATGGGGTGTGCTTGCGGGTAAATTATTATTGAGTGATAAAACATCATCCCAAAAATTGAGATACCTGGTTATAGCTGGTTTGATATTTCTGGGTCTTGGATTTGGGTTAGACTGGTCACATATAACACCCATTATAAAAAGAATTGCCACCAGTTCTTTTGTCCTTGCTTCCGGCGGATATTGCCTTTTATTTTTGTTTGTTTGCTATTGGTGGATTGATATTAAAAAACACCGGAACTATTTATTGTTTTTTAATTTATTTGCACTCAATTCCATTTTCATATACCTCTTCAATGAAATTGTGGGAGACAGATGGTTCACGGGTTATATTCTCACCATTACAAATGGAATCTTTGGAATAATACATATTCGGTCAATTATTGCACCAATTTTAGGATCCCTTGTAGTTTTTACACTTGAAACCGGGCTGCTGTATTTTCTCTACCGGAAAAAAATATTTTTCAAGCTTTGAAGAGCGACTTTCTGATTCCCAATTCCAAACCCCTCAATTCTGCCAGTCCCCGCAGTCGCCCGATAGCCGAATAACCAGGATTGGTTTTCTTTTTCAGATCATCCAGCATCTGGTGACCGTGATCCGGCCTCATGGGAATATCTGATTTTCTTAGTTCCATCATCTGAACTATTTCTTTTACGACTTCATACATATCCACATCGCCCCCCAGGTGGTTTTCTTCATAGAAATCTCCGGCTTCATTTCTCCGTGTGCTGCGAAGGTGCAGAAAATGAATACGGTTGGAAAACAGTCGGATCATGGCAGGCAGGTCATTATCTGGCCGCACACCAAACGAGCCCGTACAAAAACAAAGCCCATTGGTTTCGGATGGAATTGCTTTGATTAATGCGACAATATCACTTGATGTGCCGACAACCCGGGGAAGGCCTAATAATGGGAATGGGGGATCGTCGGGATGAATCGCCAGGTTAACTCCACTTTCTTTTGCAACCGGAACAATGACTTTCAAAAATTCAACGAGGTTATTTCGCAGTTTTTCTGCACTGATATGTTTATATGTATCGAGCGCTTCCTGAAATTGTATGAGTGTAAAACTTTCTTCACTTCCAGGCAGCCCGGCTATAATATTTTTTTCCAACTGGATTTTTTCATCGCTATTCATTTTTTCAAATCTCTTTATCGCTACTGAACGTTCACCGGCTGTATAATCTTTTTCTGCTCCGGGACGTTTTAGTACGAAGAGGTCAAATGCAATAAAAGCAGCTTTTTCAAATCTTAAAGCGAGTGAACCGTCAGGTTGTTGATATGACAAATCAGTGCGGGTCCAGTCAAGTACCGGCATAAAATTATATGTCACGGTACGGATGCCTGCAGTGCCAAGATTTTTGAGACTGATTTTATAATTTTCGATCAGTTCATAAAAGTTTCCGGCTCTTGTTTTTATAGACTCATGTACCGGAAGGCTTTCTACCACGTCCCACTTCATGCCGGCATCTTCTATTAGTTTTTTTCTTTTTTGAATTTCTTCCAGGGCCCAGATTTTTCCATTATGTAAATGATGCAAAGCGGTTACCACACCGGTACAACCGGCCTGGCGGATATCATTCAGACTGACCGGATCCTCAGGACCATACCATCGCATGCATTGAACCATACTATAGTCTGCTTTTCCCATTTCTATACAGTTAAAAAACGGTCTTGTCAACCGTTATTTCCTTTTTTTTATTATAATAATCATCCCAATTCTTCGTTTTGATTAAAGTGATTATCATAACTGAAGTTTTCTCAAGCCGGTGTTTCTACACTGGCTTTTCTTTTAATTTAAAGCCTTAAGCATTTTGACTTTAGTCTTATGCATTAAGCCTTATGCATTAAGCTATAAGCTTTAAATGTAAAAATACGTTTCCCTGATCGCAAAATTCCGATTGCTTCTTACTGGTTCTGAGGTTTTTTCGGCTCAAACCTTTAAATTGGTCCTTCAAAGGATCATATGGCCGGTCATTCTAAAATCTCTCTTTATTTTCCCGATAAACATTCTTTAAGTAATAAAAAACAGATCGTTCTTGGAGGAGATGTAGGCGGTACCAAGGTAAATCTGGCAATTTTCGAAGCAGATAACAATCTGGTCCGGATGATCAAATCCTCCACATATCATTCTTCCAGTTCACCTTCTGTAAATGATATTATCAAACAATTTTTAAAAGAGAATCCCGAATATTTACCTGAAAAAATCTGCCTGGGTGTTGCGGGTCCTGTTTTCGAGGGTCGTGTTGATGTGACTAATCTTCCATGGCGGGTGGATGCGAATGACATTGCATCTGCTACCGGTATTTCACTGGTTATTTTATTAAATGATCTTGAGGTGGCTGCGTATGGCGTTGCAGGATTGGAAGAGAAAGATTTTTATGTACTTCATGAAGGTGATCCGGAGGCCGGTGGAAATATTTCTATCCTCTCACCCGGAACAGGATTGGGAGAAGCAGGTTTATTTTGGGACGGACAATCTCACCATCCATTTGCAACTGAAGGCGGACATTGTGATTTTTCCTGCCGGAATGCTTCCGATCTCCAACTGCACGATTATATGCTTAAGAAATTTAAAGTTGTCAGCTGGGAAAGTATAATTGCAGGCCCTGCCATTCATTCCATTTATGAATTTCTTTGTGAAGTTAAAAAGCAACCTGTAAATCCATTGATTGCTGTCAAATTCAAAAACGAAGATCCTTCTGCAGTTATCAGTGAAGCAGCTGTCGACGGAACAGATCCGGTTTGTATTGAAACCATGAGAATATTTGTCCGGAATCTCGCCCGTGAATGCTGCAATCTGATTTTGAAAATGAAGTCGACCGGGGGCCTCTTCCTGGCTGGCGGCATACCGCCCAAGATAATACCTCTGTTGAGCAATTCTTATTTTTACGAAAACCTGCTTGACTGCGACCGCATGCAGGATCTTGTTAAAAAAGTTCCCGTTAAAGTAATTCTGAATGATAAAGCCCCGATGATCGGCGCCGGCTGGTATGGAGCGTACAGTTCAATAAACATGGTTCATCAATAAAAATAAAAACATGAATAACAGGCGTTCCTTTATCCGTCAGGCTGGTGTAATCGCAAGTACATCCATTCTGGCATCAGCCTTTCACCAGAAAACTTTTGGAATGTTCAGCCGGAAAATGGCTGCAAGTGACCGGATTAATATTGGTGCCATTGGTATAAACGGAATGGGATGGGCGGATCTTTTGTCTTCATTAAAACAGCCCGGCGTTCAGGTTACGATGTTATGCGATGTGGATAAGAATGTTTTGGATGAAAGAATGGCTGAACTGGCAAAACTAAATGTGGATATTTCAAAAATTAAAACTTCGGGAGATTATCGAAAGGTGCTGGATGATAAAAATGTGGATGCAGTAATTATCGGTACGCCCGATCACTGGCATGCACTGATCATGATGGAAGCCTGTGCTGCAGGGAAGGATGTATATGTTGAGAAACCTGTTGGTAATTCAATCGGCGAATGCCGCGCCATGGTAGCTGCCCAGAAAAAATATAATCGCGCCGTACAGGGCGGTCAGTGGCAAAGAAGTCAGAAACATTTTCAGGATGCACTCGATTTTATTTATACCGGCCAGTTGGGGAATATTCGTACGGTAAAAGTCTGGTGTTATCAGGACTGGATGAAACCCGGTCCTGTTCTGCCCAATTCACCACCACCTCCTGGAGTTGATTATAAAACCTGGCTGGGTCCGGCTCCAGCAAGAGAATTCAATTCAAGCCGTTTTCATTTTAATTTTCGCTGGTTCTGGGATTATGCAGGTGGCCTGATGACGGACTGGGGTGTACATTTGCTCGACTACGGATTATTGGGGATGAAAGCAGGAAATCCAAAAACTATAGCGGCGCTGGGCGGAGACTTTGCATATCCCGATCTGTACCAGGAAACACCGGATACACTCACAACACTATATGAATTCGATCATTTTAATATGGTTTGGGATAGCGCGATGGGAATTGGGAACGGATCCTACGGAAGAGACCATGGTATTGCCTATATCGGCAATAATGCGACACTGGTATTGAGCAGGGGGGGATGGGAAGTTATCGATGAGAAAATGAGTAAAATTAAAATTGAAAGGCCGCTGGCTAAACCAACGGATAACGGACTGGATAATCACTGGAAGAATTTTATTGATGTTGTACGTTCAAGAAAAATGGAGGACCTGCATTGCTCAATTGAAGACGGTGCACATGTTGCCACCGTTGCCCAACTTGGCAATATCAGTTTCCGCAGTGGAAAACGATTGTCCTGGGCTAATGATAAATTTACCGATGAGGCGGTAAATAGTGAATACCTGATGAAAACCTATCATAACGGATACGAACTTCCTAAAATTTAATCCGCCAGTTGGCGGATTAAATTTTAGGGCCTAAAGTCTAAAGCCTAAAGCTTAAAGCCTAAAGCCTAATGCTTAAAGCCTAACATTAACCCGTAATCCATAACTCATAACCCTTATACAATTTTAGAAGTGGAATGGAAATTCTACCGGGAATTAATAGCTTCGGCTCAAATTGCAAATATGCGTTTTACAAAATATATAATTACAATAATTTATTGCGCCGTAGTATCGGCTACATTTAGCCAGACTCCATCTGCCAACCCGCTGCTCATTCATTCCAACAATCCCATTGCATTTGATAAAGTGGATGCAAAAATAATCAGGGGGGCGGTTGAACAGATTATCCAGCTTTCAAACAAAAGGGTTAATCAAATTATTTCGGGCCTGAAACCGGGGTCCGCGCCGGGTAGTGCACTGGCAGCATATGATTTGATGTCCTACGATTTGAATGACCTGGGCGCTAAACTGGGATTGATTGCACAGACATATACTGATGACAGTGCACGAAATGCAGCAAACGATGGAAGCCAGGCCTTGTCAGATTATCAGACTTCACTGATATTAAATGAACCTTTTTATAAGGCATTTAAGAAATATGCTGACGCGTCGCTACCCTCTTTAAAGCCGAATCAGAAGAAATACGTTCAGGAACAGATAAGGATTTTTGAAAACAATGGGATGAAACTGGACAGCAACGGGCGTAAGAGACTGCAGACCATCAGTGATAAAATGACGATGCTTGCAATTTCTTTTGACAGGAATATAGGCATTTACAAGGACAGTATCATTTATTCTGAAAAGGATCTGGAGGGTATTTCTGAGCTTCAAAAAAAAGTATGGAGAAGGAAGGCCGGATTATATGTCGTGTATGTAAACACGCCGAATTTTACGGAAATACATGAACGCGCGACTTTGGATAATACACGAAAACTAATGTTAACAAGGTATCTGAACCGCGCTTATCCCCAGAATATAAAAGTTCTCGATTCGCTTTTATATTACAGGCAGCAATATGCGAAAATGCTTGGATACAGAAGTTATGCTGCTTATGCCCTGACAGATAAAATGGCCGCCAATCCTCAAACTGTATGGAATTTTGAAAATAATCTCATTCAAAAACTGACACCACGGGTAACAAGTGACCTTGCTACTATCCGTGCCATAAAACATCAGATGCATCCCGAGCTTCCTGATACTATTTTTTCCTGGGATGTGCGTTATTATAAAAATGTTCTGCTCGATACTAAATATCAGCTGAATACGGATGAACTGAAGGAATATTTTGAAATGAATTCGACGATTAATGGAATATTTGAAGTTTATCACCGGTTACTCGGTATTACAGTTAAAGAAATTTCCGGAAGGCCAACCTGGTACAGTAAAGTAAGGTCCTTTGAAATGTATGTGGGAACAAAGAAAGTTGGGAATTTTTATTTTGATCTTTATCCGCGCCAGGATAAGTACACTCATTTTGCCTGCTTTCCAATCAGCGAGGCAAATATAATCGGAGGCAAAGAAATTCTTCCTGTTGCGGCCCTTATATGTAATTTTCCCGAAGGAGCAAAAGGAGATCCCACTTTGTTAAGTCACGAGGACGTAGTAACTTTTTTTCATGAATTTGGGCACCTTGTGCATTTTATGGTCGTTCGTTCGAATCTGGCTTCGCAGCCTTATACGATCAAATCTGATTTTGTTGAAGCACCATCCCAATTCCTGGAGAATTTTTGTTGGGAATATCAGAGCCTGAAAATCTTTGCGAAAAATTATAAAACCGGGGAAGTACTTCCGGAGGGTCTCTTTAATAAGTTAAAATCAACACAGCACGTACTTGATGCAAGTTATTATATGCAACAGCTTTACTATGGTCTCATTGATTTTACTTTTGAAGATAAGTACGATAGCATAAAAAACATGGAACTTACTACTGTTTCAAAAAACCTGCAGCGGATCACACAGATTCCTTTCCTGGATGGAACGCATATGATTGCATCTTTTGGACATTTGAGTGGTTATGCCGCAAATTATTATGGTTATCTCTGGTCCCGTGTTTTCGCCCAGGATATATTCTCGGTTTTTGAGAAGAATGGTGTGATGGATCCAAAGACCGGAGAACGTTACCGTAAAGAAATTCTTGAAGTGGCAGCCAGCGAAGAAGAGATGGATATGTTGCGGCATTTCCTGGGAAGAGAGCCGAATTCAGATGCGTTTATGAAATCGTTGGGACTTTAGGAAAGTATGGGAGTATGGGAGTATGGGAGTGTGATTTGTTAGTTTAGTTAAAAGTTTTTATAGTCAAATTCCCATACTCCCATACCCCCATACTTTCGTCATGGTTTCCCAATCGCCCATTCAATCCCACCTAAGAGATGTTTGAGATAAACCGGATCTGAATAAGATTCATCGGTGTGGCCCATTTCAGTATAGAAAGCCCGGCCTCCATCGAATGTATGATACCAGGCCATAGGGTGATTGTCTCCGTTCTCCCCGCCTTTATAAGAGCTTTCGTCTATTTTAATCAATACGGTTACGTCAGGATTCAGATCCTTGAAATTATACCACTCATCTTTTCTTGTCCAGGTATCCGGCATTCCGGCTGTGGAGGGATGATTTTTATTTACGATGATCAATTTGGCTTCCTGCTGACTTGGATGGGACTTAAAATATGCGCCTGCTAATTTACCATACCAAGGCCAGTTGTACTCACAATCTGTTGCGGAATGGATACCGACATATCCGCCGCCATGCTGAATGTAATTTTGAAATGCTTCTTCCTCCTCCGGTCCGAATACTTTTCCCGTTGGGCAAAGAAAAATGATCGCAGCATATTTTTCTAAATTCTTCTTTGTGAAACTGAGCGAATCTGTAGTTGAATCCACAGAAAATCCATTTTCCTGACCAAGTTTTTGAATAGCTGCAATGCCAACCGGAATGCATGCATGATGATAACCATTGGTTTTGGAAAAAATTAATACCGCTGTCTTTTTATAAGTAGGTCTTGCAGCCAAAAAAATCAAAACAAAAAATGGCAATGCAGTAAACGCGATTATTTTTTTCATGCGTTAATATATTTTATTAAAAATCATAAGATGTTATCCTCATTTTACCTACAGGGTATTTCAGCGTATTGAGGGGGATGCAAATAATAAAGGCCTTAAGCGTTAAGCCTTATGCGTTAAGCTTTAAGCTTAAAGCACTTTAATTCTGATATTCCTGAACCAAACATCATCTCCGTGGTCCTGCAAATCAATATGACCGGATCTGAATTTAGCGAAGCCTGGCATTTTACTGAATTTACTTCCCTTGACGAGGTCATACCAATTCTGATCCCAAATTGTAGTTGAAACTGTCTGAACACCATTCAGGTATAATGTCAGTTTTCCATGATCCAGTTTGATTTCAGCATCATTCCATTCTCCCACTCCGTGAACCGGTTCGCTGGATGAAGCAATGAGGTCATATAAATCACCTGCACGATGTTTATGAATTTTTCCATCAGGATGACCCTCATTATCCAGTACCTGCATTTCGGGTCCGGTTAAATAGGGAGAATCGAATTCAGGGGACTCATGCACCAGGAACATGACGCCACTATTTCCGTTCTTTGAAATTTTCCATTGAAGTTTCAAATCAAAATTCTCATATTCTTCATCCGTACAGATATCACCCGATTCACCTTTCAGAATGGAAGCAGCGCGGTAAAGGGCACCATCTTCAATTTTCCATCCATTACCAAATGTTTTTTTGTTATATGTATGCCAACCCGTTGAACTCTTTCCGTCGAATAATAATTTCCAGCCATTTTGTTTTTCGGAATCTGTCAGCTGATTGATTGTTTGCGCTTGTAAAGCAAGAATGCTCACCATCAGGAGTATGAAGGCAGAACCAGTTTTTTTTATCATGTTTAATCTTTAAGAGAAAGGATATAAGAAACCATTATTTTAACATCGACTGGTGACAAAGCAGGGTGTGGGGTCATTGGTACAGCGCCCCATACTCCAGTTCCTCCGGAAATAATTTTATGAACCAATCTGTCAACGGTTGTATCTGCGGCCGGAGAATATTTGGCGGCAACCTGGCTGTAATAGGGTCCTATATTTGAACCCGGATCTGTTTTATGAAGGCGATGGCAGGTAGTACAATCGCTTGCTCCGATCAGTTCAAGTCCTTGTTCTGATGCTGCAGGAACAGCTGCAGGTGCGGTGGCTGCAGAGTCGCTCTTACCTGAGGAGGAGCCTGAGGAATTACAAGCCAAGATAGTGGCGGAACTTACAAGTAAAAAGAGAATCGTTTTTTTCATGGTTGTAAAAATTATATTAAGATGTTAAATTTCGTAAAAAATACCGGAACACCGAATCCTATTTTATTCCGAGTACAGAACGGTTGAAAGCTTCATCAGAACCGGTTCCTGCAAAATCATCGAAGGCTTTATCAGTGACACGGATAATATGATTTTTAATGAATACGGATCCTTCTTTGGCGCCATCTTCGGGATGTTTCAGGCAACATTCCCATTCAAGTACAGCCCATCCGGCGTAATCATATTGTGCGAGTTTACTGAAGATGGATTTAAAATCCACCTGGCCGTCGCCCAGCGAACGAAAACGGCCCGCACGATTTATCCAGGATTGATAACCGCCATATACACCTTGTTTTCCTGTAGGATTAAATTCGGCATCTTTAACATGAAAAGCACGGATACGTTCGTGATAATAATCTATATATGTCAGGTATTCGAGTTGTTGAAGAACAAAATGTGATGGATCATAAAGAAGACATGCACGTGGATGATTATTTACTTCTTCCAGAAATCTTTCATAAGTAATGCCGTCATGCAGATCTTCTCCGGGATGTATTTCGTAACAGAGATCCACACCATGCTCATCAAAAACATCCAGGATGGGTTTCCATCTTTTACCCAGTTCCTTAAAACCTGTATCTACCAATCCTTCCGGTCTTTGAGGCCAGGGATAAAATGTAGGCCAAAGCAGCGCACCGCTGAAACTCGCATGGGCATTGAGTCCCAGGTTTCTTGAAGCAGCAGCAGCATATTTTAATTGTTGAACAGCCCAGGCCTGGCGGGCAACCGGATTTTTTCTGTATGCCTCCGGTGCGAATCCGTCGAACAGATCATCGTACGCCGGATGAACTGCAATAAGCTGGCCCTGTAAATGCGAGGCGAGTTCAGTAATCTCAAGACCGGAGGCATTCACTATTCCCCGGATTTCATCCGCATAGGTTTTACTTTCAGCAGCTTTTTTAAGATCTATGCAACGTGCATCCCAGGAAGGAATCTGAACGCCGATATATCCCAGGGATTTAGCCCATTTACAAATTGATTCGAGTTTATTGAATGGCGCTTCATCTCCGAGAAATTGAGCAAGAAAAATTCCGGGACCCTTTAATGTTTTCATTTATTAATTCTTTATAATTTTCGATGACGGATGATCCCGCACGTGCGGGAACAGATGACGGATCTCTCACACTTTAAAGTCATACCACTTCTCAGTAGATTGTGACGAAGCAACTACATTATCAATAAACGCCATCCCTCTGATTCCATCTTCCACACCGGGGAAATCGAGGCTTTCGGGTGAAGGCTGTTTCCCGTCTATTCGCGCGGATAATGTTTGAGCAAAATTGTGGTAAATATTTCCAAATGCCTCCAGGTATCCTTCCGGGTGACCACCAGGCGTACGGAAATTATGTGTGGCGAAAGAGGAGAGAGGTTCTTTATATCCTACTCCCGCACGAAGAATCTGCGTAGGCTGATCCAGCCATTTCAGAATAAGGGAATTGGGTTCCTGCTGGCTCCATTCCAGTCCGCCTTTTTCACCATATATCCGGATTTTTAAAGCATTCTCTTCACCGGCGGCCACCTGCGATGCCATCAATACGCCTGCTGCTCCATTGTCAAATTTCAACAAAACATTTCCATCGTCGTCGAGCAGGCGCCCTTCTACAAAAATATTCAGATCCGCGCAGAGCCTGGTAATCTTAAGTCCTGTGATATATTCTGCAAGATGTGCTGCATGCGTACCAATATCGCCCATGCAGCCACTTTTGCCCGATTTCTTCGGATCCGTTCTCCATGCAGCCTGGGCATTGCCTTCACGCTCGGTAAGTTTACTTAACCAGCCCTGCGGATATTCCACCCAGACTTTCCGGATTTTCCCCAGTGCATTATTTTTTATCATCTGCCGGGCCTGTTTCACCATTGGGTAACCGGAGTAAGTATGGGTCAAACAAAGAATGAGTCCCGTTTCTTCCACTTTCTTTTTTAATTGCCTTGCCTCATCAATAGTAAAAGCAATAGGTTTTTCTATTACTACATGAAAACCTTTTTCCAGGGCCAGCTTGGCAGGTGCATAATGAGCGAAATTGGGCGTGACGACGGTTACGAAATCAATTCTTTTATCTGATGGAAGTTTGGATTCTTTCTCCATCATTTCTTCATAGTTAAGATAAGTGCGTTCAGGTGGCAGGAATAACATTTCTCCGGATGCTTTCGCTATTTCCGGATTGATGCTGAGCGCACAGCAGGAAACTTCAATCAGTCCGTCCATAAGTGCAGCATAGCGGTGAATGGCTCCTATAAAAGCGTCCTTACCACCGCCGACCATACCCATTCGTAGTTTTCGATTCATGTCAATAAATTATAAAGTAAAAAATAAAAAGTAAAAAAGCTTTAGGCTTTAAGCCCCATGCTTTTGGCCTTCTAATGTACAAATTTGCAAAGGAAAGCCATTTGTTTGCTTTTTTTTTATTTACTGGATAAAAATTACATTTACTGGTCTGTTGCTACAAATGTATTTCTGACGATTCTTAATTAAAACGATTGCTATGCCCTCAAACGACATTCCGCGCAAACAACTTTTCACTGCCAGTTGTCTGGCTTTGCTCGTCACTTCGCTTTCTTTCGGTATCCGGGCGGGAATCCTTGGGAAATTGGGGACTGATTTTAATTTGAATGCTTCGGAGCTGGGAACGATTGCTGCTACGGCGTTCTGGGGCTTTCCACTTGCCGTGGTGATCGGAGGATTTATTGTAGATGTCATCGGAATGAAAAGACTTTTGGAGATGGCATTTATCTTTCATCTGGCGGGTATCATACTAACAATCACTGCCACAGGTTACTGGTCCTTATTTCTTTCTACCTTAATGATCGGCATCGCCAACGGGACTGTTGAGGCAGCCTGTAATCCATTAGTGGCTTCTCTCTTCACAGATAATAAAACGACCAAACTGAATCATTTTCACCTCTGGTTTCCCGGAGGTATTTTTATCGGAACGCTGATTGTGTTTGGACTGAATAAACTGGGGGTAAGCTGGCAGTTAGAAGTAGCCACTATGCTGATCCCGACACTGATCTACGGTTATCTTTTTTTTAAATTAAAATTCCCTGTAACGGAAAGGGTTGCAGCTGGTGTATCCAATAAGCAAATGTATTTGTCCATTTTATCAGGCTTGTTTTTATTTATGATCATTTGCATGTTCGGAACAGCGATAACAGAATTGTTCACCGCGCAGTGGATTGATGTGCTGCTAAAAAATGTTACTAACAACGCGATATTGATTTTGACGCTTGATACCGGCGTAATGGTAGTTGGCCGAGCTTTTGCCGGCCCTATCGTTAAGCGGATTTCGCCGCAGGGAGTTCTATTGATGTCTGCTATATTAGCTTCACTCGGGCTTTATCTCCTTGGTCATTCCACCGGCAATATGATTTTTGTTGGCGCCCTGGTATTTGGAATGGGCGTTTGTTATTTCTGGCCCACCATGCTCGGGTTCGTTTCAGAAAACCTCCCCAGGACTGGAGC
>Ga0206982_1127_pt1 | contig 23914 bp, 18 predicted proteins | sample Alteio_BWMinCont_18_FD_153493 | JGI IMG/M metagenome (GOLD analysis project Ga0206982, IMG submission 153493) | Enriched cells from forest soil in Barre Woods Harvard Forest LTER site, Petersham, Massachusetts, United States -... | ecosystem: Environmental > Terrestrial > Soil > Temperate forest >... | reverse complement strand
GTTGGAGATTCACAAAACTTTACTTACAAAGGCAACATAATAGAAAGTGTGGTAGTGTGGAAGTTGAAAAACTCACTACCACACTAGCACACTTTCAAATGATATTCATTTTAATTTAGCAAGAGCATCCTTTATTCTCGCCCAGGCACGTTCAATATTTGTCATACTGTTCGCGAAAGAAAACCGTATACATCGGGGCTCTCCGAAAGCATCACCCATTACGGATGAAACATGGGCAGTATTTAATAAATACATACAAAGGTCGTTTGAATTTTTAATAGTGATTTCACCATCCGACTTTCCAAAGAAAGAAGAAATATCGGGAAAAATATAAAAAGCACCCTCCGGTTTGAAACATTTGATACCGGGAATCCTGGTAACCAGCTCCATCGTTTTCTCCCTCCTCCTCCTGAATTCCTCTACCATCTCATAGCTCGGTTTCAGATCAGTAGTGAGCGCTGTAACAGCAGCTTTCTGAGTAATTGAATTAGTGGCGCTCGTGAATTGTCCTTGCAGTTTCTCGCAGGCTTTTGCAACTTCAACCGACGCAGCAATATATCCCAGTCTCCATCCGGTCATCGCAAAGCCTTTGCTCAAACCGTTTACAAGTATGATTCGTTCTTTCAGATCGCCGAACTGTGCGATACTTTCATGTTTCCCTACATAATTAATATATTCATAGATCTCATCTGAAATAATAGCAACCCCTGGATGTTTTCTAAATATTACAGCCAGTGATTCCAATTCTTTTTTGTCATAAACAGCTCCCGAAGGATTGCAGGGTGAAGAAAATAAAAAAACTTTTGTTTTCGGTGTAATTGCTGCCTCGAGTTGCGCCGGCGTAATTTTAAAACCAGACTCAAGGCTGGTATGCACTTCAACGACTTTCCCACGCGCAATTTTTACGAGCTCTGAATAAGTTACCCAATATGGTGTGGGAATAATCACTTCGTCACCATCATCAACGAGCGCAAGTAAGGTATTTGCAAGACTTTGTTTGGCCCCGGTTGATGCAACAATTTGATCGGGTTTATAATCCAGGTTATTATCTCTCTTTAGTTTTTCGCAAATAGCTTGACGCAGGTCAAGGTATCCCGGTACCGGAGTATAATGACTCCAGTTATCGTCAATTGCTTTTTTTGCAGCGTCTTTAATGTGTTGTGGTGTGTCAAAATCTGGTTCGCCTACGCTTAGGTCAATAACATCTACTCCCTGTGAACGCAATTCACGGCTGAGTTTTGCCATTTTCAAAGTCTCCGGTTCGCTGAAACGAGATAAAATCGAGGATAGTTGCATAGTGATTTATTACGATTTATTGCGGCCGCAAATGTACCTCTTTTTTTAAAATCGAGAACCTTTTAAGCTTAACGCGTAACATGTAAAGCTTAACGCGAAACGTTGAGCTAATTCACCCTCACTGACTTAATTTGTAATTTGTTTTGCAGAGAAGTGGGAGAGTCAAGAAATCCCTGCAGGTATACATTATAACTTTTGGTACTGTCGAATTGAAGGCTATCAAGTCGTATAAAATTTGCACTATCCAAACTTGGATTTGCGCTGTCTATTCTTGGATTAGAACTGTCAGTAAAAGCAAAAATCTGGTTCATTCCAATATGCACAATTTGGTTAAATGTGTAAATAGCCGGATTCGGATTATATGCGACAAAAGAACTAAACCCGATTATGGTTGTATCCCTTACGTAAATTGTAAACGAATCATTTATTTTATTATCCTTGGTATAAATAAGTTTAAGACCTATTGATGAGCTTGGAGAAAAATTCATAAACCGAATTGTCGTGAACGTATCGTAACGAACCGGTGGGTTATCTTGTAAAATAATTAGGGTTACGGATCTGGAATCCAGGGTATCAAAAAAGAAAATACTGTAATGACTTCCCTGTTGAAATGCAGCATTTCCATGTATGCTCAGACTTGTATCCTGCGCCAGGAATATATTCATATCACTGATTCTGGAGATGGTTGTATCGTACGGATTTCCGTCAATGCCGGTAGTCAGGCCGAAAGCGAGGGGATTGGAAAATAAAAGGGCTCCATCGATGGTTAGGGAAATCGGACCGACCCCATATGCAACATGAGTCAGGCCAACATATGCCTTATTCCCATTAATATTAGCTGATTTATTACATGAAAACAGACTTAATGCTAAGAGCTGAAAGCTCAGGGTTTTTACCTTATTACAGAAAGATATGGGTCTGAAATTGTTAAAAATCATGAATTCCTGCGGATTAATCCGATTTTACCTTTTGAGAGCGTGAAAATAGCAAAACAAGGCATCTTATCCATCGTCTTAACATTTTAGTTATCAATTGGAAAACCTATCTTTGCCGCTCTTAAAAAAAACCGAAAAGCAATGAGAGCGCTGGTTAGCATATTTGCAAGCTTACTGATTGTCATTTCCCTTTACCAACTGTCTTTTACCTGGTTTGTGAATAAACACGAATCTGCGATGACGCAGAAAGCCGAACGTTTTGTTAAAAACAATAACCCATCTCCTGAAACAAAATATCCCGGGAATAAAGATGCCCAGGTTTTGTATAAAGATAGTCTTAGCCTGCTGGTACGTGAACGTACCCAGAGATTGCTTGATTCAACCAAGGATACAAAGATTACCTGGTGGGGAACAACATACCAGAAATCCAAAGAAAGTGAACTTTTACTTGGACTGGATTTACAAGGCGGTATAAATGTGACTCTTGATATTGAACTCGAAGGCCTGATCAAAGGACTTGCCAACAATCCTCGTGACGCTAACCTTGTAAAAGCTATACAACTTGCTGATCAGAAAAAATTAACAAATGGTGGCGCCAACTATATTGACCTTTTTGCCCAAGCGTTTAAGGAAGTCAATCCGGGAACCAAACTCGCCCCATTGTTTGCAAATTCAAACCGGAATAAACTGAAGTTTGAATCATCTGATGGCGAAGTGATAAGTTACCTGCATGACCAGGCATCTGCCGGAATGAAACAAACCTACCAGGTTCTTACAAAACGTATTGATAAATTCGGTGTTTCCCAGCCAAATATCCAGTTGGATGAAAATAAAGGGATAATTAGTGTTGAGCTTGCCGGTGCAACGGATCCGGACCGGGTAAGGAAATATCTTCAATCGTCTGCTAACCTGCAGTTCTGGGAAGTATATAATATTTCAGAATTGGCGACTCCTTTGCAAAATACCGAAGGCCAAAGCTCCCCCATTTACTGCAGCTTTACCTAATGTTGGACCGACAACCTGTTCCTGTACTATTCGGGCAGGAGCATTTAGTTTGCCGCTTTTTAATATATTGGCGACTCCTTTGCAAAATGCCGAAAAAATACTTCAAAAATACCTCAACGGTGTTAAAGATTCCAGCTCACTCGCCAAACAGGATTCTACAGAAGACAGCATCTCCCTCAACCGGAATCCTTTGCGCATCATGCGTTTCATACAACCTACCCAGGATGCACAAGGCCAGGTACATTATCCATCTGCTGTTGCTACACCGCTGCTTAAAGACTCTTCAATAATAAATAGTTATCTGAACATTCCGGTAGTTCGCAATCAATTCCCCGCAAATCTGAAATTCATGTGGGGTAAACAGGAATACGATGATAATGGTAAAGCATATCCATATCTGGAATTATATGCAATCAAAACAGTTCCCGGAAGTGATAAGGCAAAATTGGAAGGCGAAGTAATTACAGATGCCCGGCAGGATTATGACCCTGTTACAGGGGGTGTGGTAGTTGAAATGAGCATGAATAAGCATGGCGCCGATGTATGGGCTAAAATGACATCAGATGCAACCGTTGGTAATAAGCATGATCCTATTGCCATTACACTTGACGAAGTGGTTTATTCAGCACCCTATGTAAATGGGCCTATCACTGGAGGAAATTCCCAGATTACAATGGGCAACAGGAATACCGGGCAGACCGTGAATGAAGCAACAGACCTCGCCAATATATTAAAAAGCGGCAAACTAAATGCTCCTGCCCGAATAGTACAGGAACAGGTTGTCGGTCCAACATTAGGTAAAGCTGCAGTAAATGGGGGAGCTTTGGCCTTCGGTATTTCATTCCTGGTAATTTTTACCCTGATGCTGGTTTATTATAATACAGCCGGATGGGTTGCAAATATTGCATTGATATTAAACCTGCTCTTTACAATTGGAATCCTGAGTGCCATGCATGCCACACTTACCGCTCCTGGTATTGCCGGCCTTGTATTGACAATTGGTATGGCGGTGGACACGAATGTAATCATCTTTGAAAGGATCAAAGAAGAACTCACGCGTGGGAAAAGTTACCAGCTGGCGGTAAATGACGGTTATCGCCGATCGCTGGCACCAGTACTTGATGCCCACGTAACAACTTTCCTGACTGCGGCTATACTTGCTTATTTCGGACTCGGACCCGTACTCGGATTCGCTACTACGCAGATGCTGGGTATCTCCCTTTCCCTGTTTTGCGGAATCCTTGTATCCAGGATGGTTACCGATTTCTACACAAATAAGAACAGACATTTTCAATACTTTACCGGTATTTCAAAAAAAGTATTCCAACATGCAAATTTTAAATTCATTGAGTATCGCAAAGTAACTTATTGTATTTCCGTATTTGTGCTTGTGTTGGGTATATCCGCCTACTTTCATGGATTCCAGAAAGGTGTGGAATTTTCAGGAGGAAGGAGTTATATTGTTAAATTCAATAAACCTTTAAATGAACAGGAAGTAAAAGATGCACTGAATCTCCAATGGGGAAAATATCCTGAGGTTAAAACCTATGGTTCAAACCAGCAATTTGAAATCACTACAGATTATCTTGTAAACAGAGAAGGTTCCGCTGCTGATTCCACTGTAGCAGGTAAAATGTTTGTTGGTCTCCAAAAATTCCTGCCACCCGGAACGACGGCTAAGGAATTTACTTCAACCAATAAATACATCCAGCAATCAAAAAAAGTAGGTGCATCCATTTCAGATGATCTGAAGGCTGGTGCTGTGAAGGCTACTATTTTTGCGCTTATTGCCATTTTCGTATATATATTCATTCGTTTCCGTGACTGGAGGTATTCTCTGGGTACTATCATAGCTTTGTTGCACGATGTACTGGTAGTATTAGCAGTATTTTCATTTCTTCCGTCAGTAGTACCTTTCCCATTGGAAATTGACCAGCATTTTATTGCAGCCGTTCTTACAGTGATCGGCTTTTCTATGAACGATACCGTAATTGTGTTTGACAGGATCCGTGAAGACAGTCGCACCCTTCGTGGTAAAACAAAAGCTGAAATTATCAATAAGGCGGTGAATGAAACATTACCCAGGACTATTATGACATCACTTACAGTGTTTCTGACGATCCTCATCCTGTTCCTTGTAGGTGGAGAAGTAACAAAGGGGTTTGCTTTTGCTATGCTGATCGGAGTAATAACAGGTACTTATTCTTCCATCTTTGTTGCTGCACCCATCCTGATTGATATGGCAAGGAAAAGACCACTGGGAGCTGCTGACACCAGTGCAACGCCTGTCATCAGAAAGAAACCGGTCCCGGCAAAGTAAAATATCCAGAAAAATAAAACGAATACCCCTCTGTTTTGTCAGGGGGGTATTTTGTTTTAAGTAGAAATTGAGTTTAAAAATATTATGGATGGGGTGGTAAAGGAGGGTGTGGGGGAACTGGTGGATGCGGAGGTACCCTGTGATAATAACTCGTATGATGGTATGTACGATGATAATAATGGTGATAATAATGATGACCATGATAATAGTGACCATGATAATAATGACCATGCGGGTGGTGAATCGGAGGTGATGGTGGACGTGGCTGGCTAAATGCAATAACCGAACAAAATAGTAAACAGGTTAAAATCGATATCACCTTTAATTTAAATAAGGATTGCTGACTTGTTTCTGATTTCATAATGTCATAAAGGCAATTCACATGCCATCAGGTCCATAAAAAACAAAGGCCCGCCAAATATTAATGGATAGGGCCTTGATTTTTAATCATATATTTCAATTTCCGATATGCTGTATTTTACATTCTAAACAGCCTTATGTGATCGGGCATATGTGGAATGATGAGCCGGTCTTCCATGAAAATGATTATGATAGTGCCGGTGACTATGGTGGCGGTGATATGACCTGTGATGGAAATGTCTGGAACTCCGATGCCCGTAGTAATGGTGATATGCACGATTATGGTGCATTGGAGGACGAGGACTGGCAAATGTCAAAACTGATAAAAAAAGCAGGCCGGTTAAAAAGGATATAGCTTTCATATTTTTTACAGATTAATTTTTATTATTTGTTTTCATTATAACGTATCTGGCGTTCCATCATTGTTTGGCTAATTTATAAAAACAGGCAGAATTCCCCAAAACTTGTAATCCTCGAATGCTGCCCTTTAGATTGAAATTCAACTCTTTAACTGCTGTTTAACCATTTTTGTAATTTTATAGGACAGAAACTATCTCAATTTTGCGTTTCAATTTTTTTTGTTCATGAGGTCTTCCATATTGAAATGGCTGGTTTTATCCGCCACCGTGTTAATTGGGCTTATCGTCGTCGTTCAGCTATACTGGCTCACGAAGGTTTATTCATTTGAACAAAAACAATTCAATACCAATGTGGTTAAAAGTCTTCGAGGAGTTTTCGAGGACCTGGAAATGAACGACAATCCGGCACAAAGTCTTCAACAATTAATACATAATCCTGCTAATGATTACTATTTGTTTAAGGCAGATACGATTCCGGAACAGGATTCACTTACATTTTATATCCGCAAGGAATTCGGTGATTTTGATGTGCTGACTGATGTTAAGCTTGGAGCTTACAGTAGTACGGTGAAGAAATACGTTTATGAGGACTATATTCCGACTGCAGCCTCAGGATTTAATATTACCTCCGCTCAGGGATTGCCGGTTTTTACTCAAGAATATGATCATATACTTCTTTATTTCCCGCACCGTTCCCAATACATATTGGGCGAGATGAATTTCTGGATTATAAGCAGTGTGGCGCTTTTCCTGGCCCTGATCGGGCTGGCAATTAGTCTTTTCTATTTCTACCGACAGAAATTTCTAGCTGAAGTTCAAAAAGATTTTGTAAATAATTTCACTCATGAATTCAAGACTCCGCTCGCCGTTATTAAGATAGCTTCCGATGTTCTTGCACAGAATGATATCAGCCAAAAGCCGGATAGATTAAAAAGATATTCTTCTATTATTCAAAATCAAACAACACACCTCCAGAATCAGGTTGAAAAACTTCTAAAATCAGCTTCTGCAGAAAATAAAAAATTCCCGATAGATAAAGAAAATGTTCAACCTGCCAGGCTGATTGAACAGGCCCTGAATAAACTTCAGCCCCTGATAGAACAGAAGCAGGCTCTCGTCGAACTAAAGGTGGATAATTACGAAACGAATATTCACGCTGATGAGGGGCATCTTGAACTGGCCATCATCAATATATTAGAAAATGCTTTAAAATATTCCATTTCTCCGCATATCATTGTAGAAACCGGTAAAGAAGAATCTGATTATTTTATTTCTGTAAAGGATAATGGCATTGGTATTGAAAAAAAATACCTTAAGAATATTTTCAAGAAATTTTACCGCGTCCCAACAGGAAATGTACATGATGTAAAGGGGTTTGGCCTGGGATTGAATTTTGTAAAGCGGATCATCGATGGCCATGATGGAAAAATCCGTGTGAACAGTTTACCTGGCATCGGAACAGAATTCCGTTTACTGATACCTTTTTAAGGATTAATAAAATCAAGCTTAATTCAAATGAATACAAAATCAAAAGTATTACTTGCCGAAGACGACCTCTCTTTAGGTTATGTAATAAAGGATAACCTCGCTGACGCGGGCTATGATGTTGTGCTCTGTGCCGATGGACAGGCAGCCATAGATAAATTCAGTAAAGAAAATTTCGATATCTGTCTCCTTGATGTGATGATGCCGAACAAAGATGGGTTTGCCGTGGCTAAAAAAATCCGCCAGCAAACTGATCAGATCCCCATCCTGCTTATAACTGCTAAATCTTTAGAAGAAGACCGAATACATGGTTTCGAATGTGGTGCAGATGATTATATTATTAAGCCCTTCAGTATGCAGGAACTGCTCTTAAGAATCGATGTATTTTTACGGAGGACAAAGAAAATGTATTCCGAGAAAATGTTAAACTTTCAGATCGGAAAAATGAAATTTTCTTTTAAAGACCTCAAATTGTCTGTAGGCGGGACAGCATTCAATATGACACAGAAGGAAGCGGAACTGCTTTTATTCTTATGCGAACATCCAAACAGAATTCTGAAAAGAGAAGAAGTGTTGTTGAATGTCTGGGGTAAAGACGATTATTTTTTGGGCAGAAGTATGGACGTTTTTATTACCAAACTAAGGAAATATTTCAAAGAAGATCCTTCCGTTCAAATTGAAACAATACATGGTATGGGATTCCGTTTAAATGCCTCAGTTCATTAATAGCATTTCAACAGTCTATATTACATAAAATTGACATGTCACTAAAACCACTGGCTCTTGTTTTTTTTATCCTTTGGGTGAATTTAGTCTCCGGCCAGGGACATTCTGATACATTGAGAATTACTCTGGACAGTGCAGAGCGTTTATTTATATCTGCAAATTATACCTTATTGGCTCAGAAATATAATATTGATGCGCAGAAAGCATTGATTATACAAGCCAGGCTTTGGCCAAATCCAAATTTATCTTTTGACCGTGGTCCCGTAATCCCTTTAAATGACCCTCAGGGAAATCCTTCGCATTCAACTTTTTTTGTAAATAGTGAAAATGCAGCTTCCTTATCCCAGTTGATTTTACTGGCCGGGAAAAGAAACAAACAAATTAAACTGGCAGAAGCGAATGCAATACTTTCCGAATACCAGTTTTTCGATCTTCTAAGAACGCTAAAATATACACTCCGGATTGATTTCTTTAATATCTATTATCTGCAGGAATCAGCAAAAGTATATGAAGTAGAGATCAGGGCCCTTATGCAAATCGTTAATGCATTTGCACAGCAGGAAGGCAAGGGCTATATTTCTGAAAAAGAAGTCATACGCATTAGGGCACAGTTATATACATTTCAAAGTGAATATAACGACCTGATTAATCAGATTAATGATATAGAAAGTGAACTCAGGCTTGTTTTGCAAGTAAAACCCACTATATATATTGAACCGCTGGCGGATTCAAATGCTATTAAAAGCCTCGATCCGGAAAAATTTACACTGAATACTCTTATCGATTCGGCATATAAAAACCGGACAGATCTCCTGATTGCCAGAAAAAACTTTGATATCAATAAACTGAATTATAGTTATCAGAAAGCTTTGGCGGTTCCAGACCTCACAGCTTCGGCCAGTTACGACAAACAGGGAAGCTATGCTTTGTATTATAATTCCATTGGAGTTTCGATGGACCTGCCTTTCTTCAACCGGAACCAGGGAAATATCAAGTCGGCAAAAGCGCTGATTGAAAATACAGATGCCTTACAAAAAAGTACTGAAGCAACTGTAGCAGAGAATGTTTCGCGCTCTCTCCAAAAAGCCTATTCTGAAAATAAATTATACCAAAGCATCGATCCCGGTTTTTCCAGTGACTTTGAACGTTTGATGCACGAAGTTTTGATTAATTATCAAAAAAGGAATATCGGACTTCTCGAATTTCTTGATTTTTACGATTCTTATAAGCAGAATATCCTGCAGATAAATTCTATTAAATTTAATAGGTTTCAGGCATTTGAAGATATCAATTATTATACAGGTACCGAATTCTTTCAACCTTAACCTCTTACCGAAGTATATGCAAGTTCAGTATAGATTCACACTCGTTGCGGTTTCATTTATTGTCCTGGGATTTTTTTCCTGCAAGGATAATACTGCGCCGTCAGAAGACAAAAAGGGATATACCATGCCCGACTCTCTATTAAAGACAATTGAAATTGATACCGTTAGCAATTCGCGTGTATTGAATACGCTTACTCTTACAGGTAAGGTGGATTTCAATGAAGATAAAGTAATCAAAATATATCCTCCGATAAGCGGCCAGATCACGGATATTAAAGTAATGACAGGCGATTATATAAAAAAAGATCAGGTGCTGGCAATAATTAAAAGTTCAGACATGGCTGGTTTCAGCAACGACTATGTTACTGCAAAATCGAATGTGGATCTTGCAAAAAAGACGATGGATGCCACTGATGATATGTATAAGAGCGGTCTGGCTTCACAACGTGATCTGGTGGCTGCTCAGGAAGGATATAACCAGGCAGTTTCTGCTTTTGAAAAAGCAAAACGTATATTAAATCTGAATGGTGGAAATATGGCAGGTGAGTACCCTGTCAAATCATCTATCAATGGCTTCTTGGTGGACAAGCAGGTGAACAATAACATGATAATCCGTTCTGATAATGCAACCGGTCTTTTTACCATATCTGATTTGAAAAATGTCTGGGTAATGGCGAATGTTTATGAATCCAATATCTCGTTCGTAAAAATGGGTGACAGTGTTAATATTACGACGTTATCATATCCCGGTAAAGTATTTCGGGGAAAGATAGATAAGGTTATGAATGTATTGGATCCCTCGAATAAAGTTATGAAATTACGGATTGTACTTGCGAATCCGGGTTACCTTCTTAAGCCTGAAATGTTTGCCAGCGTGGTAGTGAATACATCTGATAATAAAAAAATGCTCAGTATTCCTTCACGGACATTGATATTCGATCACAGTCAATATTATGTGCTGGTATATAAATCCCCATCTGACATTACGATTCGGCCAGTCCAGGTATTAAATACAGTTGGTGACCGCGCTTATATTTCTGAAGGACTTTCAGAAGGGGAACATCTTATCGGCACGCAGGCTTTATTAATTTACCAGGAATTGAACAGCTAGAATAAATCAGTTTTTGATGAACAAGACACTTAAAAATATTCTGGCTTTCTCGCTCAAAAATAAATACTTCATATATTTTGCTACCATTATCATGGTCATTTATGGCGTGATAACTTTTATGAATATGCCGATCGAGGCATTTCCGGATGTAACAAATACAGAGATCACAGTCATCACGCAATGGCCCGGAAGAAGTGCTGAAGAGGTTGAAAAATTTGTTACCATTCCCATTGAAATTGCTCTCAATCCCGTAAACAGGAAAACAAGTCTTCGCTCGACCAGTATATTCGGGCTTTCAGTAGTAAAACTGATTTTTGAAGATGATGTCCAGGATACTTATGCCCGTACTCAAGTAAATACACTGATACAGAATGTTACATTGCCTGACAATATTAATCCGCAGGTACAACCTCCTACCGGACCAACCGGAGAAATATTCCGCTATTCACTTGTAAGTTCTTTCAGGGAACCAAGGGAGTTGAAGACCTTGCAGGATTGGACAGTGGATCGTGAACTGCGTTCTGTTCCGGGCATTGCCGATATTGTTAGTTTCGGCGGAACAGTTAAAGCTTATGAAATACAGGTGAATCCACAAAAACTTACAGGCCTTGGAATTACGCCCTTAGACGTTTATACTGCGGTTAACAGAAGTAATATTAATATCGGCGGAGATGTAATTAATAAAAACAATCAGGCATATATTGTCCGGGGAATTGGTTTGCTTAATGACATAAATGAAATCAAAAATATTTTTATAACGAATATCAACGGGCTGCCCGTATTGGTTAAAGACGTTGCAGACGTTCAGATTTCCGGATTGCCCAGACTTGGAGAAGTTGGAAGATCAGATGTTATCGACAGTAGTAAATCGCGCATCGTCACAAATGATAATGATGCAGTAGAGGCGATCGTACTCATGCGGAAAGGGGAAAATCCTGATAAGGTTATCAAGGCCCTGAAATTAAAAATCCAAAAATTAAACGACCGGGTTTTACCACCCGATGTAAAGATTGTTCCATTTTATAATCGGGAAGAACTGATCCACTATGCCACCCATACGGTGATGCATAACCTGATTGAAGGAATCCTGCTGGTGACACTGATCGTTTCACTTTTTATGTTCAATTGGCGAACAACTTTGATCGTTTCCATTATCATTCCGCTTTCTTTGTTGTTTGCTTTTATATGCCTGCATTTAATGGGTATGTCGGCAAACCTTCTTTCTCTTGGTGCTATTGACTTTGGAATTATAATAGATGGTGCGGTTGTAATGGTAGAAGGCTTGTTTGTTATGCTGGATCAGCAGGCAAAGATTTATGGTATGGAAAAGTTCAACAAACTTGCCAAGATGGGAATGATCAAGAAAAAAGGCTCAGAACTTGCCAAATCCATTTTTTTTTCCAAGATTATTATTATTACAGCGCTTCTGCCCATTTTCTCATTTCAGAAAGTGGAAGGGAAAATGTTCTCTCCCCTTGCATACACACTCGGTTTTGCATTGCTTGGTGCATTGATATTTACTCTTACTCTTGTGCCCGTTCTTGTAAACGCCTTATTGAATAAAAATGTTAGGGAAAAACATAACCCTTTTACGCACATGCTTACAGGATGGGTTCTGTATGGGTTCAAGTTTGTATTCGGAAATAAAAAACTTGCACTTGGGATTTCAATTGTTTTTATAGTAATTGGGTTTTATTCATTCAAATTTCTGGGATCTGAATTTCTGCCGGAACTTAATGAAGGTTCTCTTTGGGTGCGAGCGACGATGCCTTATAGTATCGCTTTAGATAAATCGGTACAGGTAGCCAACCAGATGAGAAGTATTATGATGCAGTTTCCACAGGTCGAAAAAGTGGTTTCACAAACCGGCCGGCCAGATGATGGAACCGATGTTGCCGGGTTTTATAATAATGAATTTGATGTTGCATTATATCCCCAGGAAGATTGGAATCCAAAAATTTCCAAAGATGAACTAATTGAACAGTTGCGTAAATCACTTTCTGTAATTCCCGGAGCCGAACTCAACTTCTCACAACCCATTATGGATAATGTAGAAGAAGCCGTATCAGGTGTTAAAGGATCCATTTGTGTAAAGATATTCGGCGATTCTTTGAATTATATGGAAGAAAAATCGGATGAAGTAGATAATGTTCTCAAAACTGTGAAAGGAATTACTGATTTGGGTGTTATCCGGAACATTGGGCAGCCTGAACTCGATATTGACCTCGATCAGGACCGGATGGCTTTATATGGTGTCTCAACTGCTGATGCCAATGCTGTTATCGAAATGGCTATCGGCGGAAAGGCGGTAACGCAGCTCTATGAAAGCGGAGTCAGACATTTTGATATTCGAATCCGGTTTCCGGTAGAATTCAGGTCTTCTGATGATGATATTGGGAATTTGCAGGTTCCCACTGCTTCGGGATCTAAGGTGCCGATAAAACAAATCGCAACGATAACACAAAAGACCGGGCCATGTTTGATTTTCCGGGATGATAATGAAAGATATTCTGCTATAAAATTTTCCGTTGAAGGAAGAGATATGGGATCTACTATAAAAGAAGCGCAGGAAAAAGTAGATGAAAAGGTCAAACTGAAAAAAGGTTATAATATGGTATGGCAGGGAGATTTCGAAAATCAGCAGAGAGCTTCCAAACGACTCACTGAAGTGGTGCCTATCAGTCTGCTGCTCATTTTCCTTTTGTTATTTATAATGTTTGGAAATCTGAAAGATGCTGGTCTCGTATTTCTGAATGTACCGTTTGCAGTTGTCGGTGGCATTTTCGCTCTTATGATAACAGGAACCAATTTCAGTATTTCCGCCGGAATCGGATTCATTGCTTTATTTGGAATATGTATATTGGAAGGAGTATTACTCACCACGGCATTTAAACAGAATCTGGAAAGGTTACGGGGAGAAAATCCATTATACACTGCTGTGAAAAGGGGAGTTAATTCACTGATACGTCCTGTGCTGATGACTGCTTTTATGGCTACTATCGGTTTGTTACCCGCCGCCATGTCGGCCGGAATCGGTTCCGAAAGTTCAAGGCCACTTGCCCGCGTAGTAATCGGGGGATTAATATGTGCAACCATATTTTCACTATTAATATTTCCGGTTGTATTCTTTTTATCATATCGGAATGTTGATACACGCCATCAGGGTGAATCTGATGATAGTATGAAAGCGAAAGTCTAAGGTCTAGAAGGATTGAATACCAATTGAGGACTTTTCTTATACTGCAAAGGAGGTTCCGCAACCGCAGGTCTTAGATGCATTGGGATTGTTAAAACTGAAACCACGGGCATTCAGTCCGTCTTCCCAGTGAATCTGCATGCCACTGAGATATATACTATGTGCAGGGTTCATAATAAAAGAAAGTGAATTGGATTCAAATAACTGATCCGCTTCCTGACGCTTATCAAAGCCAAGGATATAAGAAAGCCCGGAACAACCACCGCCTTTTACGCCAATGCGAAGACAATTATTAATATCGAATCCTGGCTCATCCATAAGGCGCTTTATTTCTTTTACAGCCTGGGGACTGAATTGTAATGGAGAATCCACTAGTGTTTCCATACTGCAAATTTACCATTTTAAGCCTAAAGTTCAAATTTAGGCTATACGTGTAAGGCTAATAGCTTAACTCAAATTCTTAAAGCAAATAATGAAAATTGTAATCAGTATCTGATTAAACATCTTTCCAACCAATATGCTTTAGACTTTAAGCTGTGACTTCAGGCTTCATTAGGACTAAATAAGAATCTTTTTGGCTTCAAAACTGAGTGCGTCTGAAACAATATGGTGGAGAGAAGCTTTGGGGGTCTGCATAACCATTTCAAGAAGGTTTTTATTAAGATCCTGGCCGCTGGCGGATTCAGGCAAAAAGGATGCAACCTGGTTGATGATCAGCATATTTTGTTCTTTGAGGTTCCTGATCGCATCCCAGGCTTCAGGACTCACATAAATCTGTTGAGTGATATTATGGTCGAATTCCTGACGGATGGTTTGAACCAGCAGATTCTGCATTTCACGTGCACTTAATCCCGGCTGATTGTTGCGACTTATAAGATTTGGAAGAGCAATGCGGTCTGCCAGCAGGATAAGCCTTTCATATGCCTGTAATTTCATCGGTGTTGTGGACAAAGTGACCTCTGGTTTCGTAGTCATTTCACCCCGTTTTACCTGTTTTCGCTGAATCCAGAAAACATAAGCCAGGATTGTAGCCAGTATAACGGCAAATGCAATGGATATAATATATTCATTCGTACTAAGCATCAGCAGGAATTTAAGATTAAACGAAAATACGTAAAGCAATATTTCTAATTCCTTAAATAAAAGAAATACCCGGACAATATTTCCAGGAATCTGAAAATCGTATTAATTTATCCTTGCTTCGAACTTATAAATAATAGTATTCTTCAGAAACAAAATTTCGGGTACTTTGCTATAGCTTGAAAGAGATCCATGGAAAAAAAAATATTTACAGATTCAGGAATTGAAATAAATCCTCTTTATAAACCCGATGATGTATTTGTCAACCGGGAGATTCCGGGCCAATATCCATTTACACGGGGCATCAGGTCCGATATGTACAGGTCAAAGCTATGGACAATGCGTCAGTACGCAGGTTTCAGCACTGCTGCAGAAAGCAATAAAAGATATCACTACCTCCTGGGCCAGGGAGTTTCCGGATTGAGTGTGGCTTTCGATCTGCCCACACAAATCGGTTATGACAGTGATCACATGCTTGCCGAGGGTGAGGTGGGCAAAGTGGGTGTTGCAATTGATTCTATCAGGGATATGGAAGAATTATTTGCAGGCATTCCATTGGAAAATATAACCACCTCGATGACAATTAACGCCACTGGATTTATTCTCCTGGCATTTTATGTAGCCTTGGCGAAAATTCAAGGGGCTGATCTGAAAAAAATTTCAGGCACTGTACAGAATGATATTTTAAAGGAATATGCAGCCAGAGGAACATATATTTATCCTCCCCGTCCTTCCATGCGTATCATCACGGATATTTTTGAATGGTGCGGCAATGAACTTCCAAAATGGAATACTATTTCAATTTCCGGATATCATATACTCGAAGCAGGCAGCACCGCTGTTCAGGAAATAGCATTTACGCTGGCAAACGGCAAGGCATATGTGAAAGCCGCAATTGAAACAGGCCTGGATATTAATGTTTTCGGAAAACGACTTTCTTTTTTCTTCAATGCCCATAATAATTTATTTGAAGAAGTAGCGAAGTTCCGGGCTGCACGCCGCATGTGGGCGCAAATTATGAAAGAACTGGGAGCAACTGATCCACAGGCTATGATGTTACGCTTTCACGCACAGACCGGAGGCAGCACACTTACAGCGCAACAACCTGCAAACAATATAGCCCGTGTAACTATCCAGGCGCTTTCAGCTGTATTCGGCGGCACACAATCATTGCACACAAATGGATTTGACGAAGCCCTGGGTCTCCCTACAGAAGATGCAGCTGGCCTTGCTTTACGCACCCAACAGATTATTGGTTTTGAGAGTGGTATTACAGATACCGTTGATCCCCTGGGAGGTAGTTATTTTGTAGAATCCCTTACAAATTCTGTTGAAGACGACGCCTGGGCCCTGATCCGAAAAATTGATGAGTTGGGAGGCAGTGTTGCTGCTATTGAACAGGGATTTATTCAGAATGAAATTGCAAAAAGCGCTTATGAATACCAGCTTAAAGTTGAAAGCAAGGAAAAAATAATTGTAGGTGTAAACGCCTTTGAATCTAATGAAAAAGATCTGACTAAAGTATTCCGTATCGATGACTCAATAAGGAAAATTCAATCGGAAAAACTGGTCGCACTGCGAAGGGAAAGAGATCCGGCTAAATGCGATCATATTCTTCAATTATTGAATGATCATGCTGCTTCAGGAGAAAATCTGATGCCGACTGTTATTAAGGCTGTAGAAGCAAATTGCACACTGGGAGAAATTGCCGATACACTTAGAGAAGTTTTCGGAGAATACAAGGGTTGATGGTAAATTGTAAAATGAATGTCAACCATTTCCCATATACGATAAAAAATTAATTACCCAACGCCTGCGCTTCCAACAATATTACCTTAATCATAGTTGGTCCTGTTATCGGACCTGGTGCATTGGAACCATCCGCTGCACGAAGATCAATTGTAACTGAACCAGTCGTATGAATGGCACCATATGCTACTCCATCAATTACTTCAGGCATTGCTTCATAAGTGGGATTGGTAGTAGAGGGATCATCAAAAGATAAATACACAAGCACGCCGCCGTTCTGGTCGATATCCTGTGTCAGCTCCGGAACAGTAAGGGAAGTATAATAAAAAGTAATTCCGCCCGGATCTGTACCTAAAGCCCATTGATTGGCCTGTACAGTATAAACGGCTGAAAAAACCTGGTTTACCTGCTGTACAGTCGTTTTGGTACAGCCAGAGAAAGTTACAATAGCGAATACAGATAAAAGGGCGATTTTCATATTGTTGGTTTTACAATCAAACTGGATGATTGACTTTATTTTGCAAAAATAGTTTAATCACAGAAAAGAAATACTTCTAATTTCATAAAATCATTTAAAATATGCCATGCAGTCATTTCTAAAAGAACTATTCAAAAATCAGGACTACGATGAAAAAAATTTCTTTCTCATTGCCGGTCCCTGTGTGGTCGAATCAGCTGAATTGCTTGATACTGTAGCTTCAAAAGTTTCGTCGCTTTGTGTAAAAATGGGTATTCCATGTATTTTCAAAGCTTCTTACCGAAAAGCCAATCGTACAAGTGGCGGATCATTCACTGGTATTGGTGATGAGCAGGCCCTGGATCTCGTTCAAAAAACCGGCCAGAAATATAAAATACCTACCACGTCTGACATACACGCACACGATGAAGCTGCACCGGCAGCTGTTTTCGTGGACATCTTACAAATTCCCGCCTTTCTCTGCAGACAAACCGATTTATTAGTATCAGCAGCAGAAACGGGGAAAATAATCAACGTCAAAAAAGGTCAGTTTCTCAGCGGATCTGCTATGAAATTTGCGGCGGAGAAAATAAGAAATGCAGGAAATGATAAAATAATTTTTACAGAAAGAGGAAACACATTTGGATATCAGGACCTGGTAGTTGATTTCCGTAATATTCCATGGATGCAGGAGCATGGCGTTCCTGTTGTTATGGATTGTACCCACTCGCTTCAGCAACCAAACCAGGCAAGCGGTGTAACCGGAGGAAATCCAAAATTAATCAGTACAATATCAATGGCAGCAATTGCAGCAGGCGCTGATGGATTATTTATAGAAACCCATCCTGATCCGGCGCACGCAAAAAGCGACGGCGCTACAATGCTCAGGCTGGATTTACTGGAAAACTTACTTTCGAAACTCGTGAAATTGAGAAAAGCAGTTGTTTAAATTATGGCAATTAGATTTTCAAGACCATAAACCTATTTACTTTTAGCCAAATTATTTAAGCAGTAAAGGGATTACGTTTCGCAGCCATGATATAACGTTTGATATTCATCCAAAAAGCAAGGATAAAATAAACGATCAGCGGCGAACCCATCGTAAGGAAAGAAATATAAATAAACCAGGTGCGGATACGGGAAGTGGCAATTCCAAGACGATCGCCGATAGCAGTACATACGCCGAACAACTGCCATTCAATGAATACCTTCATCCTGTTCATAATGCAAATTTAAAAAAAATAAGCTAAAGTGCAAGTCCTTGCTTAGGCATTAACGCTTTTTTTAGGTAAATTTGTATCCGGAAAATGCTTCCCTCCCACCCCATCAACTAAAATTCGACGATCATGGTTTTTGACCTGGATTTAATCAAGAAAGTTTATGATGAAATGCCTTCCAAAATCGCTGCAGCAAAAAAAATAACCGGAGGGCCTCTTACTTTATCTGAAAAAATTCTTTATACTCATCTTTACTCGAAAACATTACAAAACTACACTCGTGGCAAGAATTATGTAGATTTCGCACCGGACCGTGTAGCTATGCAGGATGCAACAGCTCAAATGGCCCTGCTTCAATTTAGCACCTGTGGCCGTGAACGTGTGGCGGTTCCATCTACGGTCCACTGCGATCACCTGATACAGGCAAAAACAGGTGCGAAGTCTGATCTTTCCACCGCGCTGGACGTAAATAAAGAAGTTTATGATTTTTTATCCTCCATTTCAAATAAATATGGAATCGGTTTCTGGAAACCAGGTGCGGGAATCATTCATCAGGTTGTTTTAGAGAATTATGCTTTCCCCGGTGGAATGATGATTGGAACAGATTCACATACTCCAAATGCCGGGGGTCTGGGCATGATTGCTATTGGTGTGGGTGGGGCGGACGCTGTAGATGTAATGGCTGGTCTTGCATGGGAATTAAAAATGCCCAAACTGATCGGGATTAAACTTACCGGCAAATTAAATGGCTGGACATCTCCAAAAGATGTCATATTAAAAGTTGCCGGCATACTTACTGTTAAAGGTGGTACAGGTGCAATTGTAGAATATTTTGGGGACGGAGCTGACAGTCTAAGTGCAACCGGTAAAGCAACAATTTGTAATATGGGAGCTGAAATCGGAGCTACCTGTTCTCTTTTTGCTTATGACGATAAAATGTCGGCTTATCTTAAAGCAACGGAACGAGAAGAAGTTGCACGCCTAGCGGATAAAATCAAAAATTCCCTTCGCCCGGATCCGGAAGTATATGCGAATCCTTCAGCTTATTATGACCAGCTGATCGAAATAAACCTCGACGAACTGGAACCACATGTAAACGGACCCTTTACACCTGACCTGGCATGGCCTATTTCTAAATTTGCAGAAGCAGTAAAAAACAATCATTGGCCGGAAAAACTGGAAGTGGCCCTGATCGGATCCTGTACAAATTCATCTTATGAAGATATCAGCCGCTCTGCTTCTGTTGCTAAACAGGCCATAGAAAAAAATCTTGAAACGCTCGCAGAATTCACTATAACTCCGGGAAGTGAACTCGTGCGATATACAATCGAAAAAGATGGCTTTCTGAAAACTTTCGAAAAAATCGGCGGAGTTGTACTGGCAAATGCTTGTGGGCCATGTATTGGTCAGTGGGCCAGACATATTGACGATCCCAACCGTAAAAACTCAATTATAACTTCATTTAATCGAAATTTCGCACGCCGTAATGACGGACTTTCTTCTACACATGCTTTTGTTGCCTCTCCTGAAATAGTTACTGCATTTGCCATTGCCGGCCACCTTTCTTTTAATCCACTAAAAGATACATTGAAAAATAAAAAAGGAGAAAACGTGAAGCTGGATGAACCTTCCGGTTTCGAACTTCCTCCACGCGGATTTTCTGTGGATGATCCGGGTTACCTGCCACCTGCTGAAGACGGAAGCAAACTAAAAGTGATAGTAAAATCCGATTCGCAAAGACTTCAATTACTTGAACCTTTTAAACCCTGGGAAGGAGTTGATCTTAAAGGATTACGATTACTCATTAAAGCAAAGGGTAAATGTACAACTGATCATATTTCCATGGCCGGTCCCTGGTTAAAATTCCGTGGGCATCTTGATAATATTTCAAATAATATGCTTATTGGCGCTGTGAATTATTTTAATGAAAAAACCGATTCAGTAAAAAATCAACTTACCGGTGAATATGGCCCTGTGCCCTCTACCGCGCGTGCATATAAAGCTTCAGGTATAGGAAGCATTGTAGTGGGTGACGAGAATTATGGAGAAGGTTCTTCACGTGAACATGCAGCCATGGAACCCCGGCATCTTGGCGTGCGTGCAATCCTGGTTCGATCATTTGCGCGTATTCATGAAACTAATCTCAAAAAGCAGGGAATGCTTGCCCTTACTTTTGCAGATAAGGCGGACTATGATAAAATATTAGAAGATGACGTAATTGATATTGACGGACTGATTCATTTCACGCCGGGCCAACCACTTACCCTGGTACTGCATCACCTGCATGGTGAACCCGAAGAAATTCTCGCGAATCATACTTACAATGAATCCCAGATAGAATGGTTCAAAGCCGGTGGCGCATTAAATGTAATCAGGGCTGAATTTGCCAAATGACCATGTCCACTGCCCCAGATCTCAGTAAAAAACCTCTTTTCGGATCAAGACTGAAATCAATTATCATATTATGTATCCTTCTCTTAGTGATCCGTATAATATTTATTACCATCATGGGCATTATGCCTCAGGATGCCTATTATGATTTCTACGCCCAACACCTGGATCTTTCTTATTACGATCACCCCCCATTGATAGGTTATCTTCTCCGTTTTTTTACCAGCCTTTTTGGTAAAAAAGTTTACGTATTAAAAATGGCTGATACTTTCGTTACTCTGCTAACCATAATCGCTTTTTACCGTCTGGCAAAAAAATTCCTAAGCGAAAATAAAGCCCTGATGGCAACGGCCCTCCTTCTTTCCACATTAATGATAAGTATCCTATCCCTGATTTCCACTCCTGATGTTCCCCTTATGTTATGCTGGACCATAAGTTTAAATTTTCTGCATGAAGCCATTTTTAAACGAAAAAATATTTATTGGATCTGGGCAGGAATTTTTACCGGATTAAGTTTTGATTCAAAGTATACCGCCCTGTTTCTGATCATCGGTCTTATCGGATTTTTACTGATTATAAAACCATTCCGAAAACTAATTATTTCCGGCTGGTTTTTCTTATACCTGTTTTGTTTCGCGATTACCATTCTCCCTGTAGTCATTTGGAATGCACGAAATGGATTTGCTTCATTCAAATTTCAATCTGAAGGACGCGTTCATGAAGGGTTTCACATCGACTTCTCCGGATTTGCCGGAGTAATTGGACACCAGTCTGCCATCCTGCTCCCCTTCCTTTTCTTTTCACTTGTATATTTTGTTTATCGTTATTGCAGGAAATATGGAATCCGTGTAGCCCGAATTCCAACAGATCAATTATTTCTTTTAAGCTTTTATATTCCACTATTTCTGGGGTTTTTTTTTATTTCCTTTTTTTACTGGGTGAAATTAAATTGGATGATGCCGGCCTATATCAGTGGAATTATTTGGGTATCCAGATTCTGGAATAAAAAATGGATACGCAATCAATTAATTTTTTCTCTCGCCATTCACCTGTTGCTTGCTGTCGAAATCATATTTTATGTCGTTCCAATCCGTTCTGACGACACATGGTTCGGCTGGTCTGCATTTTCCAGCGAAGTAGAAACCATAAGGAAAAAATATCCTGATGCATTTATCTTTTCATCTGACGATTACAAAACCGCAGCTATTCTCAATTTCTATCTGAACGAAACAGTATATGGGAGAAATATCGTCGGTGAAAGAGCATTGCAATTTGATTTTGTCGGAACAGATCTAAATACATTAAAAGGGAAGGATGCGATTTACATAGATTCAAATCCTCGTTTTACAGACCTGAAAAATGAAAACAATGCTGTCCCGGCACCTTATTATTCTTATTTCGACCGGATCATTCCTCTTGATCCCATTTTGATTAAAAAAAATGGACATCCGGAAAGAAAATTTTCTGTATTTCTCTGCCTCAATTATCATCCTAAATAGGAATAACGCTACCATTCAACCTGTTAAGTATGCCATAATGAGGTATCTTCTGAATTAGGGCCAAAAAAACTTCCTGCATCACATATGGAATATTATATTCGTTTTCAGTATGAAGATGAATCCAATGAAACACCTGGTTTACCTGACTTTGCTTTTACTATTCGTGGCCTGTACTTCTTCAAAAAAACTGAAAAATTCCAGGGAAGAACAACAAACACTCCCTGAACTTCCTATTTCAGAATTGGATATTCCAATTAAAATAGCCGCTGCGCCGATTCTTGCCAAAGCAGAAAAGCTTGTCCCATCAGAATTCACTTCAGATGCATGGCCTGAATTCATGCATCCTTCCTGTGACTTCCGTTATAAATATCGTTTTATTAGGACAAACCTTTTGATTTCCTGCGTCAATAATCTTATAAGTATTCACTTTGGTGGAAATTACCAGGTGAGTGGAAGTAAATGTTTATGTACAGCCGGTATACCAGTAACACCCTGGATATCCGGTAATTGCGGATTTCCTCCACAGCCATTGCGTAAGGTGAATATGACCCTCAGTACCAATTTACAATTCCTTCCGAACTACCAAGTACGTACAGTCACAACTATAAACCAGATTCAACCCGTAGATAAATGCTCCGTTTCGGTTTTTTCAAACGATATCACTCAGCTTGTAATGGATAGCATTCGCTCTTCTCTTGCAACTTTTTCATCTGCAATGGATCAGACGATTGCAGGTTTAAATTTTGAAAAATTCATAATACAGTTAAAAGACAGTAGTTACAGGAAGATTGTTGTTGGAAAATACGGTTATTTTCTGCTTAACCCATCAGCGGTGCGTATCGGACAGATGAATTATGTAAAAGATAGCTTTTCAATATCATTGGGTATTTCATGCAAACCGCAATTCAGCTCCGACCCTATGAACCATATTCAGGAACCACCTTCCCTGCCCGCTCTATTACAAACTGAAAACCGAAACGGAGTCCGTCTCTATCTGAATATGAACTATGATTTCGATTTTCTAACAAATATTTTGCGCGACAGTCTGCATAATAAAGTTTTTGAAGTAAAAGGAAGAACGATTGTTGTAAAAGACGCAACCATCCGAGGTATTGGGAATAAACAGTTGGAACTGCGTATTGATTTTGCTGGAAGTAATCATGGAAGCATTTATCTGCGTGGAACACCGGTTCTTGATTCAGCTAAGCAAACACTGGGATTACCTGATATTCAATATTCCCTTGAAGGTGAAGATTTAGCATTGAAAATTGCAAGAAGTCTGTTTAGAAATAAGATCCGTAAAACTATCCAGGGTAAGTTATATCTGGATATCGAAGCGTTTTTATTAGCCAATAAAACGCTAATTGATCAGGTTTTGAACAGGGAATGGATGCAGGGTATTC